>Ga0315539_1000485_pt1 | contig 29720 bp, 18 predicted proteins | sample SalMarSW160150MG_FD_203097 | JGI IMG/M metagenome (GOLD analysis project Ga0315539, IMG submission 203097) | Salt marsh sediment microbial communities from the Plum Island Ecosystem LTER, Massachusetts, United States - Salt Marsh Sediment SW1601-150 ...
CAAGATCCGGATGAAAAGGCGTGTCCCAGGTTCCCTCTTCGGCCACAGGTGGTGGAGACTCTCTTGTTCTGAAAGGATTCTTGCAGCCCAGCAGGCAAAAGCAAAGAATCAGACTTCCATAGATCAAGAAAAGATGAGTTTTGCCTAGCATATTTTTGAGGATTCTCATTTTGTTTCAAACTAAGATTCGGTTAATCTCATTTCTCTGCCTCACTCCCCATGCGCCTCTCCCTGGAAACAGACTGTGTCATGATCCTGTTTCTTGAAACTGCCATACCATATACTCTAGCGGTCGAATTTATCCGACATAACGCATTGTGTGCGATGAATCGCACCGCTACATTGCGAATTTCGCCATTTTGAGTTTGCATCTAAAAAACCCTCGCCACGGAGACCGTGATATAGTCGGCTCCCTCCCGTGGGGTTTGCGTTCCCTTTTGTGATCGGTGGGCTGCCGAAAAGTATACGTAATTATCCTTGTCCATAGAAAACCTGATAGACAAAGAGACTATGTTTCTGGAGAATCTATCTCTGGGGATCCGTTTCTCTTCTACCGCTTTTCCTTCGGATGCCTCTACCTCCTCTCCCACATGATCCCACGATTTTCTTTTCTCATAGGTATATTGAGGAGAAAAGCTGACTTTCCTTATGGGCTGATAGTTCATGGAGAAGCCAAAAGTGTTGGTCCTTCGGTCCCAGCTGGCCTTTTGAGCCCATTGGTCTTTCCAGATAAGCTGCCCGTAATCCTCATACCTGTAAGTATAGTCAAAAGAAAAGACCAGCCTCCGATTATGCCGGTAGGTGATCTGGGAGGCGGAGCTTGCTCGTCGGAAGAGTTTATTCTTTGCGCTTTCTCTTGCTTTTTCATAGTCGTAGTAGATATAGTTGGCTTGGATGCTGTAGCCCTGCTTAAGGTTTACTCTTGGGTTCGGCTGCCAACTCACGGTGGGAGACAACAGGTAGGTTTGGTTTTGATTATTGTTGGAGGAGAGCCGATCGGAGATGTAAAGCTGGTGAAAGCTTCTGAAGCCTCCTTCCATCCTGAAATCGAAGTGGGGATTGAAGACGTGCAAATAGTCTCCCCAAAGCAAAGTGGTCAAGATGTCTCGATCATTGAACTGCCCGGAAAAGAGCGGGGCATAAAATGACGTTACTCCCACCGATGCAGTCAGGTACACCGAATCGGTTCTGGTCATTTCTGCCGTCACCTTCCCTCCCCACTCACCCCCCTCCATCTTCTGATCCTTCTCATCACCGGCATAATCCTCCTTCGAAGTTATATACTTATAAAAACTCTCAATTGAGAGTCTTCGGAAGAATTCTCTTTTCAGGCCCAGATATAAATTTTGCGAGCTGGCCCAATTGTCGGTCAGCAGAGGATCTAAAAGGGTGTCGGAGTCGGCGGAGTATCTGTATCTATTGGAGAGAAGATCAAAAGTGAAATCGAATGTGATCCCCAAAGGGACCCTCTTGGAGGCGCACATGCTCAGAGCCCGCTGGTTCTTCTTTTGAGTGTTGATCTGGGGAGTGGTGATCTCGCCGGCGAAGAATTTCTTTTTGGACCAAGCCTCCTGATAGGCCACCTGCAGGCTATCTTTCTTTAAGTCCGGACCCGGTGAATGAGAGAGATACTTAAAAAAGGAAAGGTTGAAATCTCTTTTGATAACGGGGATATTCTTCAGTTGGGTGGTGGTTTGGTTCAGAGAGATTTCGGTTTCGGAGCCGGAGACGATCCGAGGGGAAAAGGAGATGGTCTGAACGTAATTGAAGCCGCTCTCCGATCTTTTTGTCTCACCTAACGTTCTGTCGAGGTTTTTTGCTCCCAGAACCTGGATAAAGCTTACTCCCGCCAAAGTGAGCTCGGATTTAACTCCATACTCCGAGGTGGTCACCTTTCTTTCTTGCAACGAGTTTAAGTTCTGTGAATAGAGGGCGCCAATTCTTAGTCTTTGGGTTAAAAGATAATCCAAGTTCAAATCGACCCTGCCATCCTCCTGCCACCGGTCCTTGTTATCGGCGAAGATCGATTTCTTGATCAGGGTGGAGTTTATGGAACTGAAGACACCCCAGGTCAGCTTTGGGGTAAGCTTTCGATCGCAATCAAGCATGAGGTTCCAGATATAGGTGCGGTTGTCCTGAGAGAAGTCGCATCTGAGACCGGACGGAGAAGCGCGCTGGAGGAACAAAACGGAGCAGGAAATCGAGATGATGAGAAGCAAAAAACGCTTTTTCATTTCAATGACAAAAAAATCATTCAGCTCAAAAGACTGCCCAGGGCCGAAGACAGATCGGCGAATTCTTGAATGCTTAAGGTCTCGGGACGTCTCTTCGGATCTAGGTTGACCTTACCCAAGATAAACTCCAACTCCCTTTTGGGCAAATCCAAATTGGCGGAAAGAGAGTTTAGAATCATCTTTCTTCTTTGCCCGAAAGCAGATCGGATCACCCGAAAGAAGAGGCCTTCATCCCTCACCGAGACTTTGGGTTCTTTGAGAAAAGTCATTTTGATCACCGAGGATTGCACCTTGGGTGGGGGGAAAAAGGAGGTGGGCTTCAGATGGAAAAGGGTCTTCACCTCTGAGTAAAGCTGGACCGCAACAGACAGAGACGACCAGTCTTTGCCTCCAGGCTGCGCACAGATCCTCTTAGCCGCCTCCCTTTGCACCATCAACACCGATGCGGGGACGAATTTTCGATTTTCCAGAAGAAGCGAAAGCAGAGGGGAGGTGATTTGATACGGCAGGTTACCGATCACCTTGAAATGACCTTCTTGATCGGCTAACCTTCCCAGATCGATTTTCAGGACGTCTTTGTTTACTAAGACTAAATTCTTCTTTTCAAGAAATGTCTGTTCCAGATACCGGCACAGTGTTTTGTCTATCTCTACGGCAATGACCTTTCTGGCTTTTTGCAGGAGATATCTGGTCAAAGCCCCCTTGCCCGCCCCGATCTCCAATACCTTATCATCCTCTTGGATATTCAGGCTGTCAACAATTCTTTTGGCGGCTCGATCGTTGATCAGGAAATGCTGGCTCAAACTCTTTTTGGGTCTCACATCTCAAATATCAATTCTCGGCGGGGGAAACCAAGCTGTAGCTCTTTCTTTTTGTTTCAGCTACGGCCTAATAATCAATTGAGGCTTATATTTGACTCTGACTTCACCCTTTATGAGTTAATTTCGACATGACTGCTATAAAATCCTTACGGATTAACTCCTTTCCCGGGCGTCAGGAGGTGAGTTCCTTAAGGCTGGCCCAGTCTGAGAGAGGTCTCATCCTACCTTGTTATAATGCCTGATTCTTAATTCGACTCCCAGTTCCTTGGCGATTTTTTCACATTTTTTGAGATCGACCCCGGGCATGTCCAGGGCGGTGAGAACCGTTTTGGGCAAAAGCCTCTTGCATTCTGTGGCAAAATCGAGCACCTTTTCAAAGGTGTTATCTCCAAACTCGGATTTGCACAGCTGATCATATTTCCTGCTGTTACCCACGTTCAGGCTGATGGAGGCCGTGTCTATTAACCCCACCAACTCCGGAACTACATTCCTTTTGTGGATGAGATTTGCCTGTCCATTGGTATTTAGTCTCACCCTGGCATTTTTGCTTTTCAGAAATGCGGCCACCTGCTTGAGCAAATCCAGCCGGATGGTGGGCTCCCCGTATCCGCAAAAAACTATCTCCTGGTATTTTTCCACATGATTGAGCGAGCGGATAACCTCCTGGTAGTCGGGCTCATGGTCGAGCCGCAGATTATGCCCTTTCACGTAGTCGGTGTAGTTTCGCACGCAGAAGACACAGGAATTGGAACAGCGGTTGGTGATATTTAAGTAGAGAGAATTTCTTATGGGATAAGCGATCTTAGGCGGGCTATTCTTATCCAGCCGGAAGAGCCGGTCGGCATTGAGCGAGGTTATTCGTCTGAGATCTTCGAAGGTTAAGGGCGAAAAGAGATCGACCAACTTGTCCAAAACGTGTCTGACATAAGCGGGCTGGTTCCTTTCGCCCCGGTGGGGAACCGGCGGAAGATAGGGACAATCGGTCTCGATCAGAATGGAGTCTATGGGGAGTCCCCTTGCCACCTGAACGGTTTTGGACTCTTTATAGGTTAGCATTCCGTTTAATCCAAAATAGAACCCCAGGTCCTGTGCCGTCTTGGCGTGGTCTGCAGTTCCGGTGAAAGAGTGAAGAACCCCGCCCACCTGTTGGGCGTTGGTATCCTTTAGGATTTCCAGAGTCTCGTCATGAGCTTCCCTGGAATGCACCACGATGGGGAGATTCAGACTTTTGGCCAGGGCTATCTGATCTTTGAAAGCTCTGGTCTGATCTTCAGGTGGAGAGAGATTCCGGTAGAAATCCAGGCCGATCTCACCGATGGCAATCACCTTGGCATGAGCTGCAAGTCGTTCTATCCCTTCCAAGGATTTTTGATTTAAGTCTTTGGCATCATGAGGATGAAAGCCCACCGCGGCATAAATCTGCTCAAATTCCTCTGCCAACTGGACGGATCTTTGGCTTGACTTTAGGTCAAATGCCACGTTGATGATCTTCTGCACCCCATTGGACAGAGCAGATTCTATGACCTGGCGCCTGTCTTTGTCAAAATCCTTAAGATCTAGATGCGTATGCGTATCTATCACAAAGACTCCGTTTCTTCAAAAAGAGAATTTCGCAGGTTCTAAACGAAGAAGAAATCTCACCAGTGAATAAGAAGCTATGAGCCAGATATAACAACCGTTATTCTATGCACAATTATCCATAAGAGAGCTTCGGATGATTTTAGGGTTCTCATCGGGTTCACACAGGGGGATCGATTCCCAAAATCAGCCTTGAGTCTTCAACTGTAGTTTTTTGTTTTCCTCTTTGAATTTTGCATTTTGTTCGTCTTAGCTTGTCCTCCAGGTGATGGAATCTAACCTATTTTGGACCCCTTTTTCACGTCTTTATCCACACCCACCAGACTCAGGATTTCACCGTCTGTTGCCGCCAACAGCATTGCCCTTGACTCTATTCCCCTTATCTTCGCCGGCTTCAGATTGGTGACCACCACGATCTTTTTCCCGACGATCTGATCAGGTGAATAAGCTTGGGCGACTCCTGCCACGATTTCTCTTTGCTCAGCGCCCAAGTCTATCTTGAGTCTCAAAAGTTTGTCTGCGCCCTTCACCTTTTGAGCTTCTATTACCTCTGCCACCCTGAAATCTATCTTGGAGAATTCCTCAAAGGAGATTTCAGCAGCGGCCTCCTTCTTGGCTGTTTCAGGTTTTGCAGATTCTCTTCGCTCACCCCGGGTCTGAATTCGAGGAAAGAGGGATTCAGGTTTGTCCACCTTGGTCCCCGGTTTCAAAACGCCCCAGATTTTCGCCTCGCTCAATGATGGATTGAGTTCTTCTCCGGATAGTCCCAGAAGCTCTCTTATGCGCAGAGATTTATTGGGAAGAACCGGATAGAAAAGAGCACTGATTATCCTCAAGACCTCACAGCCGACGTATAAGACGGTCTCCAGCCTTTCCTTATTGCCGTCCTTTTCCAGATTCCAAGGGGCTTGATTCTCGACGTATCTGTTTGTGCTTCTGACCAGCCTTAACACCTCGTCGACGGACTGGTTCAGATTTATGGCTTTGACATGCCCGAACGCAGCCTCTCCGCAACTTGTGGCTTCATTCTTCAGTCCCTCATCCGATTCATCATAAGAGGAGGGTTGGGGGATGGCACCCTTACAATAGGTTCTTACCATGTGTATCACCCGCGAGACCAAATTCCCCAAGTCATTGGCCAAATCGGAGTTGTATTTTCCGACCAGCCTGCGCTGATCGATATCGCCATCCTGGCCAAACGGGAACTGGGTCAGAAGAAGATAACGCGTGGCATCCGGTCCATATTCGTTGACTAAAAAGTTCGGATCCACCACGTTTTTTAAAGTCTTGCTCATCTTCTGACCCTCTACGGTGAAGTACCCATGCACGAATATCACGTCCGGCGGTTTCTCTCCCACAGCCAAGAGCATGGCGGGCCAGAAGATGGTGTGAAACTTCAAAATGTCCTTGCCTATCAGATGGACCACGTAAGCATCCTTCCACCATTTCTTGAATTGCTCGGGATCATCTGCATAGCCAATTGCGGAGATGTAGTTAGGAAGGGCATCCACCCATACATAAGCATTTTGCTTGGGATCAAAGGGGAGAGGAATGCCCCAACTCACCTTCTCCCGGGAAATGGAGAAATCGTCCAATCCCTGTTTCAGAAGACCCAAAGTCTCCTTTCTCCGTTCCTCCGGCAGAAGCGTAAGTTTGTTCTCCAAAATTAATTTCTCCACCTTTTTTAAATAAGAAGATAGTCGGAAAAAATAGTTTTTTTCTGAAAGTCTCTCTGGTTCTTTCTGATGCTCTGGACAAAGTCCATTCACTAAGTCTTTTTCCGTGATGAACTTCTCACACCCCACACAATAAAGGCCGGTATATTCTCCCGGATACACCACCTTTTGTCCATCATCGGTATTAGCACTGCTCAGATTGTTCAATAACTTACCAACCGCATTTTCGTGTCGGCTGTCGGTGGTGCGAACAAAATAGTCATAGGTTATGTTTAAGTTCTTCCAGGCCTCCTTGAAGAATAAAGCATTCGCATCGCAGAGCTCTTGAGGACTTTTGCCCAATTTTTCTGCGGTTTGGGCCACCTTGGAACCGTGCTCATCGGTCCCGGTCAGGAAGAAAGTTTCCTCCCCGTTCATCCTATGAAATCGGGCTAAGACATCCGCCGCTATGGTACAGTAAGCGTGACCTATATGAGGTTTATCGTTAACGTAGTATATGGGCGTGGTGACGAAGAATCTGGAAGGCAATCTCTCCTCCTTATTTTTATTCATAGTGGCTTTCTCATCTGAGTCATCGGGGATGTCTTCGCCGGCGGGTTTTTGCGGTAAAGGGCAGCGTTTATATTAGCCATAAAGGTCAAGCTGAAGCTTGATACTCCAGCGAAAAATCTCCCAATTTGAGTTTTCTTAATCACCTTCTCTGCTCCTCTGCCGCCTCAACTTTCCGCTTTCAACCATCTTCTTAAGATGCCGGACTGTTTCCGTTCTCTCTTTTTGATCTCCGCCAGGCTGATTTTTTCCTCTTCCCCGGTTTCGTGCTTCACCACAATCTGCTCCTTGAAGATGCTGACCTTATCAACGGTGCCTTCGCCTTTTTCGGTCTTGAATTTTGACCCGACCTTGGGATAGAGGGGTAAACTTTTCTGGTATAGATCCCTCTCGTACAAAAGACAACACAGAAGCCTGCCGCAGTTGCCGGAGATCTTGGCTGGATTCAAAGAGAGGTTCTGTTCCCGCGCCAGCTGGGTGGAGATGGGTTCGAAATCACGCAGAAAGGAGCTGCAGCATAGGGGGAGGCCACATACTCCAAATCCGCCGATCCTTTTGGCCTCGTCCCGGACACCGATCTGACGCAGCTCGATTCTGGTCTTGTAGGCCGCAGCCAAATCCTTGACCAGCTCTCTGAAATCGACCCTTTTTTCAGCGGTGAAGAAGAAGGTGAGTTTATGGTTATCGAACTGGAGCTCCACGTCCACCAATTTCATCTCCAAATTCCGTTCGGCAATCATCCTTTGGCACTCTTTAGAACATTCCATCTCCTTTTCTCGGTTGGCGATCAGTTTTTTCAAATCGTCGTCCGTGGCCTTGCGCAGTATGTTATGTGGTTTTCTCCCCAACTCTTTTGGATTTCTTTCGACCTTCTTGCTTGCCTTTCCCAGATTCTCGCCCCGCTCCACCTGAACCACGACATAATCGGATGGTCTTATACTCAAACAGTCCGGGTTGGCGAACACTTCCCTGCGCGATCCTTTAAACTCCACCAAATATAGCTCGGCCAAAGCTTCCTCCTTTCCAGACGGATAGACGCTCGCCCGTCTGGGAATTTCCCTGACCCCGTTTTTCGGTTCCCCTGGCCAGTTTTCGGCAAGAGGCGGTTTTACCCTGATAAGGGGTGGGTGAAAAACGGGAAATCAAATCCTCTAAGCTATCAAACCCGATCTTACGTTGTAGTGGATCGGATTGTCCTGGCTCAGATTTCTAAATCCGAAACACAAAGTCAACAAAGCCAGCCTCAAATTAACATTCTTGGTTTTGCACTCGCTCCTGATTTCATGAATTAACTTTACGGCCTCTTCAACTCTATTTTGACGCTCGAACTTTTCACCCAGTTTGACCACTTCAGAAGCTATATCGTAATTCACCATCTGTTCTTCATCGGAAATCTCCAGGGTGATACACATGTCCCGGAAAAGGGAAATTAAAAATTCGAGCATCTCCAGAATGGAGTTTTTATCCCATCGGCTCTGAAGCTCATCTATCTGGTGGATGATCTCTGCCGTACTTCCTTCCACCGACATCCTGAGCATGGCCATTGCATCCTGGCGGACGTCTTCTCTTTCCCCTCCGACGAAATCCAAGGCCCGGCCTAAACTTCCGTTTGAAATCCTGGCATAAAAGGAAGCTTCCCCTTCAGGAATCTGGTAGTTTTCTCTTAATCTTCTCTCTATCAAGCGAGACGGAATTCTTCCGAATCTTATCTGCTGACAACGGGAAACCACCGTGGGCAGAAGCCGGTTCATATCCGTGGTGGTTAGAATCAGGTTGGAATCGGGAGGCGGCTCCTCTAATGTCTTGAGAAGCGAGTTGGCGGATGCGGGGTGCATGTTTTCCACCTCGGCTATGATCACCACCTTCCTCTTTCCTTCAAAGGGCCTTAAGGAAAGCTGCTTTTGCATCTCCCTTATCTGATCCACCGGAATGTTGGCGTTTTTGTCGAATTTGACTATGGTGTAAGGATCCTTGATTTTCTCCCTTCTGAATCTTTCCATCTCCTCTTGGATGTTAACCTTCGGCACGGGAAAGATCATCTTCACATCCGGATGAATCAGCTTGTCGATCTTTCTGCAGGAAGGACAAAGGTCACAGGCCTCAAAAGGCTGAATTCGTGCATGCTTTCCGTCTTTTTCGCAATTGACGGCTTTCGCCATTTCCAGAGCCAGCGCCCATTTGCCGGTTCCCGCCTCCCCGTGGAAGAGATAGCTTGAAGCCAGCCTCTCTTTTTTCAAAGCCCCCCAGAGGATCTTTTTGGGAAATTCCTGATTTAGAACGTTTGCCAGAGACATGGTACGGGCAACTCCCCGAGATGTTACCTTTCTTTATCCCATTTGCACGGAACCCCACGAAGACTCTAAAGGACAAGTGATTCTGAGTGCTCGTCTTGGGGGATCCACAGGGATCCTTTGTCTACCAGGGCATTTATGGTCAAGCCGAAGCTTGACACTCCAGGCTTGCTTACTCAAAGTCGACTTATGTTTCGGCCCGCCCAAAAGACCGCATCAGTATTTCTATTGTGCTCCATGTGGGTTCCTTTGATTTCAGAGCCCTTGAACCTAGTGGTTCTTCAGGTTTCGCTCTTCTCCGCTAAGTCTTGCCATCACGTCGCTTATTTTTGGGACGGCCCACAACTTAACCTTAAATGTATACCTGTTCGGTCAGGTTGTCAAGGCAAAATGGCTCTGAGGGTATGAAGATTGTGAAAATGCAGTCGATAAGTAGAATATTGAATAAGCGGAGAAAAAAATGCTATTTTCGTGATGTGGAACCAAAAGAATCTCTTCAAAAGATGAATCTTGCAATAAAGCTAACTTTTGCCGTACTGCTCTTTCCGCTGCTCTGCCCGAGCGCTTCTGCCGAGGAGAAGAGGATTGTCATTTTGAAAAACAGCAACTCGCCCTCTTTCCTGAAGGCCGAGGATGGATTCAAGAAGGAGATCAGAAAGGGTCAAATCGAAGCGATACTGATAGAATACGACGTGTCCGATGAATCAAAGGAAGAGTCGGAGATTCTTCGGAGTATAAGAGACTTGAAACCCGACCTGATAGTCAGCATCGGCTCAAGATCGACTGCCATAGTTTCCCAAAAGATCAAGGATATACCCACCGTTTTCTGCATGGTCTTAAATCCGGTCTCCAGCGGATTCGTTCAAGGCATGCACTCATCGGAGAATAATCTGACCGGAGCATCCTTGGATATTCCAGTCAGGATTCAACTGGAAAAGTTCCAGCTCATTGTTCCCAGTCTCAAGAGATTGGGAGTGTTGTTTACCCCGGATTCCAAACAGGTGATAATCGAAGCCAAGAAAGTGTGTGAAGACATCGGCATAGACTTACTTCCTGAACTGATCCATTCGGAAAAGGAGATACCTGGGGCGGTAGAGGCTTTGGCCCAAAAAGTGGACGGTCTGTGGGCGGTGGCGGATACGGTAATCTTCACCCCCCAATCGACCCAATATATTCTCCTTTACACCTTAAGAAACGGGGTGCCTTTCATGGGGCTTTCTCCTTCCTTCGTTAAGGCCGGAGCACTGTTCACCCTGGCTTGTGATCATAGGGACGTGGGGAGACAGGCAGGGGAGTTGGCCTTAAGAGTGCTGTCCGGCGAAGAGCCCTCGCAAGTCCCCATCACCATCCCCAGGATGATTTATCTGTGCCTGAATCTAAGAACCGCAGACCAAATAGACTTGAAGATATCGGAGAAGATAGTCAGCGTGGCCAAGGAGGTGGTCAAATGAGAATGCCGTCCCTGAAATTCCCTTACGGACTGAAGGTGAGATTCGTTCTGATCATCTCTTGTCTCATCCTGTTTACTTCCGTGATCCTGAGCTGGTTTCTGATTGAAAAGCAAGGTGAGCTAATCCATCAGGAGTTGGAGAAGAGGGGAGAATCTTTGGTAAAAAACTTGGCTTACAATAGCGAATACGGCGTGTTGGTGGAAAGCAGAGATCTGCTTCGGAATCTGACCAGGGGGTTGGCGCAGCAGGAGGACGTTGCCTACATAGTGATACAGGACAGAATGGGAGATATCTTGGTGGAGCTGACACAAAAGACGTTCACCGCATACGCCTGCAGAGAAAAGGATCACATAGTCTCTGAGGCATTCAAGAAGGAGGGGCTGTTTAAGAGGTACTATTCATCTGAAGAAAATGGTGACGAGTTTTGCAGCTTCAGCTATCCCGTCCAGACCACCAAAGTGGCGCGATCCAAAGAGGAATTGGGAATGATTTCTGGTGAGCCGGCAGGGTTTGGGATAAAAGAGAAGATAGGAGTGGCGCACGTGGGGATGTCCTTGGCCAACATGCACAAACAGATCGCCAGCATGAAAAGCATCATAGTGTTGTTGACCGCTCTGGTGGTGGCAATCGGAATCTTACTCACCGTCTTTTTGGTCAACATCATCGTGAAGCCTATCCAAAGACTGGTCTTCGCCACAGATAAGGTGGCCAACGGGGACTTAGCCCAGATGGTCAAGATAAATAGAAGGGACGAGATCGGACTCTTGGCTTATGCTTTCAACCGAATGACCAATTCGCTGAAAGAGTCCCGGGAGAAAATCGAGGAATACAATAGAACCCTGGAAAATAAGGTGAAAGAAAGAACCGTCGATCTGGAAAGAACCACCAGACTCCTGCAAGCCGAGTACAACCGATTAGATGCGATCATCAATTCTCCTAACCTGGGGATCGTGATCGAGGACAAGGACTGCAATATCAAATTTATGAACAGATCTCTGATTGACATTTTCGGAGATCAGATCGGACAGAAGTGTTACCAGACATTCAAAGGGCGGAAGGAGAAATGCGAGATCTGTCCTATAGACGAGATCTTGGTGAAAGGCAAGAAGTCCTTTACCTATCTGGACCAGGATTCACAAGGAAATTATTACGAACTGGCCGCCGCTCCCTTTCAGGATGAGACCGGGGAGAGATATATTCTGGAAACCCTACGGGACATAACCGGACAGAAAGAGCTGGAGATGCAGGTGAGGGATCATACCCGGAACCTTGAGAGGGCCAATGCTGAGTTGGAGAACGCGCTAAAAGACTTAAAACAGACTCAAGCGCAACTGGTCCAGGCCGGCAAGATGGCCGCCATAGGCGAGCTGGCAGCAGGCGTGGCCCATGAGCTGAACAATCCCTTAAGCGGCATTTTAGGGTATTGTCAATTTGCCCTGGAGAAGATATCCCAAAAACCGTTGACCGAGCTGACGGCAGAAGACCTGGCCAACTATTCTCAGTATCTGAAAGATATGGAGCAGCAGTCCAAAAGGTGTAAGGCCATCATTCAAAACCTTTTGAAGTTCAGCCGGGCTTCCGTCAAACAGGACTTTCAGCCCACCGACGTCAATTCTGTCTTAAGGGAAACCTTTGCTTTTGTAAAGCACCAATTGGAGAGGCACAAGGTGAAACTGGAACAGGAGCTCTCCGCCTCTTTGTCTCCTGTAGCCGGACACCCCAGCCAGCTGCAACAGGTTTTCACCAACTTGATCTTGAACGCCATCCAGGCCATGCCCGAGGGAGGCAAACTGAGCGTCCTGACCACCTCATCCGAGGACAAAAAGAGTTTGGAGATCTCTTTTGCTGACACCGGGAAAGGTATCTCAAAAGAGGATTTAGGTAAGATTTTTGAGCCTTTCTTCACCACCAAGAAGGTGGGACAAGGAACCGGTTTGGGTCTATCTGTCACTTATGGCATAGTCAAGGATCACGGAGGAGACATCAAGGTGGAAAGCACCGAGGGGGAGGGGTCCACCTTCACCGTGGTTTTGCCCTGGAAGACAAAGTCCGATGGATCTGATTCTCAAGACCAACACGATCACCCTGAAGGGATGGTTGTGACCTCATCCCGTCCAGATGGGCAGGCGTCTGCCTGAGACTCAGTCTGGAAGGAGAGATTTATTCTGAAGTCCGGTTCCAATCTGTCGATAATACAATTGATCATTCCCAATATCCTTATTGTCTTTATTTGAATCAAGTTGAGGCGATCAATCGCAGGTTGCGAAAACAAATGGAGCTATGAAAATTCTGGTAGCAGACGATGATCCCATCATACGCAAGCTGCTTGGCGAAGTGCTGACACATGATGGTCATGAGGTGAGCGCGGTTGCCGACGGTGCTCAAGCCATCAGGGAAGCCCAAAAGCAGGAATTCGAGCTTTTCTTCTCGGATGTGCATATGCCGGTGATGAACGGATTGGAGACGGTGAGAGCCATGCGAAGCTTATACCCCCATTTGCCGGTGGTGATGATGGACAGCTATCCAGATCAACTCGCAAATCAGGCCAAGAGGGAAGGAGCCTTGGTTTGTATTCATAAGCCTTTCGACTTAGAGGAGATCAGGAACGTCATTGAAAGGGTGAGGAAATTGGCCTGCCAGGAGAGCCTTTGCGTTCCTGACATTTCGCCAAAAGCATGAAACCGTACGCTTGGCGCTAAAGGCGGGATGAAAAGGAGGTTATCGGAGCCAATCCAGCGGTAACCAAACTCGGATCCAGGCTGTGGGTGGAAGATTATGAATGGTTGAACGAAAGAATTGTCACCTTCCCCCTTTGCCCCGAATGGCAAGTTTGGATTCGAGCACCGAAACCGATGGACCAGAAGAGCTAGCTAACCCCGATTTGCCCGGAGAGAAAAATTGATTGACGTTGAAAGAAAATCCGAAATCGGATATCGTGAACCCGCCAAGATATTAGTGGTGGATGACGAGGAGATCGTGGTCAAGTTTGCCTGTGATGCTTTGAGAAGCGATGGCCACCAGACAGTTGGGGTTTTGAGTGCCACGGAGGCTCTGAAGAAGATTAAGGAAGAGAAATACGATTTCATTCTGACCGACATAAAGATGCCTGAGATGGATGGGGTGGAGTTGATCAAAGCTGTCCATGAAATAAACCCGGCCATTGGAGCCTTGTTCATGACCGGATATGCCAGTTTGGATACCGCCAAGGAGGCCATTCAGGAGGGGGCATATGATTATATTTTGAAGCCTTTCGATCTGCACGAAATCAGAAGTGCAGTGGCAGATGCTATCCGGAAAAGACGTAAGGTGTCGGAGGATGCGAGGGGACAAGAGCTTTCGCGGGTGTCTGATCTGCATAAGATATTGTATACTGCCGGAGACAGGAGAGGTCTTTTGAAGTGGTCGTTAGGCTTCGCCTTGATGCAATGCAGCTTGAATGTCGGTTCCATCATTCTGTGGAATGAAGATACCGCCGAGGTGGAACTTTTTTTATGCCAGGACTTGTCCAAGAACCTCTTCCAGGAGACGAAAATAGCGGTCGACCCGGAGAATATTGCAGGATGGTCAAAGATAGAGGGAGTGTCTCAAGGTGAAAGTCCGCAGGAACATCCCATTTTCTGCCAGCACCAAAATCTTCCTTCCTTTAAACCCATAATCGATGCGATCTTTCAAGGGGACCACGAGGTCACTTCCGTCCCCTTGAGGAAAGGCGACCGTACTTACGGGCTTCTTGACCTTAAAGGGCCCTTTCCCCAAGGCAGAGTCTCTGAGGTGGATCTGAAGCTTTTGATCATCATAGGCATTCAGACCGCCATCTCCATTGAGAACCTTTCATTACTGGAGGAATCCAGAAATTCTTACCGGGAACTGGAAAGGTTACAGGAACAGATGATCGGACTCGAAAGCATGGCCGCCAAGGGAAGAGTCTCGGCAGAGATCGGACATGAGCTCAACAACTACCTGACCGTGATCATGGGCAATTTTGAATTACTGGGCGGGAGCATAGATAAGGGTGATCCGGCTTCTCTCCGAAAGTACGTTAACGCGATCGGCCACAATCTGAAGAGGACTCAGAGATTCGTGGATGGGCTTCTGGATTTCTCCGGCTTGAAGTCGGAAAAGGCAAAATGCAACATGAATGAACTGATAGAAAAGACCTTACTCTTCGTCCTGCCTCAGAACAGGTTCAAGAACATAGACTTGAGAAAAGAGCTGAAGAAGACGATTAAGCCAGTGATCGCAGACCCTGGGCAGATGCAACAGGTTCTCTACAATCTGCTGAACAACGCCGCAGATGCGATGGGAAAAAGAACAGGTGAGGGGGGAACCATCACCGTAGGCACGGATTCCGATAAGGACGGAAAAAAAATCCATATTTGGGTCAAGGATACTGGAAAGGGTATGTCTGAGCAAGAGGTGAAAAGGATATTTCAGGGCGGCTTCACCACCAAAGAGCCGGGACACGGGATAGGGCTCACCGTGTGCAAGAGAATAGTCGATAACCACAACGGAACCATTGAGGTTGAGAGCAAACTGAATCAGGGGACCACCTTCAGGATAAAGTTACCGGCTCTGCTCAAGAATGAAGTAGCGGGTTAAACACAACAATCAGTGACCTAGTTTGCGGACAGAATCTGTCATGCAAGTAAGTATCTAGAAATGCAAGGGAATCACCTTTATTACTTTGACTAAAGTTTTGAAGGAGAAGGTCGACAAAGAAGTTAAGCAAACAGAAATAACTCTTATTGGGCATTCGAATCTGGGAACTCTAACAAGGGACGAAAATTCATAAAAGGACTCATACGAAGGTCTTTTGAGAGCGGCGTTCCTCTGTAATCTGGAGAGAAAAAAACACCCAATTCAATAATCAAACAAATGAGGGGGTAAAAATTGATTACCAAAGCAGATATTTGTAGAAATGTTGGGGCTCTGGCCGGAAGAATGGCTGGAGTGACCATTGTAGTACTGTTGGCTTTGGGTCAAATCCTATGGAGCACAGCACCTGTCCGGGCTGGGACCTCCGGAAAAATAGCCGGGATTGTCAAAGACCAACAGACCGGGGCAGCTTTGCCGGGAGCCACCGTGATGATAAAGGGAACCGGCATCGGAACCTCCGCAGACGAGGATGGCGAGTATTTTCTGATAAACGTCCCAGTGGGAACTTATAGCGTGGAAACTTCTTTGATCGGCTACCAGTTGGTGAAAAAGACCAAGGTGACCGTACTTTTGGATTTAACCACTCCTTTGGATTTCGAGTTGAAATCCTCGCCCATCGAGCTGGAGAGAGCCATCACGGTGGTGGCCCAGCGACCCATCATACAGAAGGATCTAACCTCCTCCACGGATATGGTGATCAGAGAACAGCTGGACAATCTCCCCAATGCGGTCGGCATCCAGGCCGTGATCTTGAATATGGCGGGGACGGTGGAGGATGATGTGGGGCTGGTACATGTCCGGGGGGGAAGGGCCGGCACGGTCAGCTACTTTCTGGATGATGTCTCCGTTCAGGATCCGTTCGTGGGTCAGGCGGGAACCCGGATCTCCCCGGATGCTTTGGAGGAGCTGAGCCTCACCACCGGAGGATTCACGGCCGAATACGGAGAGGCGCTCTCTGGGGTAGTGAGCGCGATCACCAAGGAGGGAGGGCCACAGTTCGCAGGAAAGATCAAAGCCTACGACGGTTCGACCCGTCTCTATGATGTCCGCACCGCTGAATACGGAAGCCTGGAAAGAAACGACAACCAGTCCATGGTGGTTAACTTAAGCGGGCCCTTGACCTTCAGTCAGAGCGACCGCGCCTCTTTCTTTTTCTCCGGAGAATGGGGAAGAAACGCAGGATACCTTCCGCACAATAGCAGGGAATACCACTCAGAGACCGGCAAGATAAGTTTGAAGCCCACCAATAACCTCAAGCTGGTCCTAAGCGGCAGCTACTATCAACGGGATCTCTTAAGATACCAACACCGGGATGTCAATAACATCTCCTATGATTTTAACTTAGACGGCTTGGGCAAGGTCGAAAACAAGTCTTACCATTTGGGGACCAAGATCATATTTCCCACTTGCAAAAATACCATCTATACGATTAAGGTCAATCATTTTTATACCGACATCAAGCTGGCCCCAGAACAACTTTTTGGTCTCTATTGGGATCAGTGGCCTGGTTACGCCGAAGATTCCAACGGAGTCTACGTGGGGACCATACATACCGACAATTACAAATATGCGGACACTTTTTTCAATACCGGTTTCACCTCTGCCCCGGATTTCTATCCGGTTTACCACTACCGTCGGACCAAATACACCAGCTTTGGTTTTGATTGGATCAGCCAGGTGAACAAGCACAACCAGCTCAAGCTGGGAGGAGAGTATCGAGCCAACAGACTGAAGTGGGACGACAAGCAATTCTTCAACATCAGGCCCTATGGGGAGAGATATGAGGTCAATCCCAATTATGCCGCATTTTACCTCCAGGACAAAATCGAGTTGAGAGAGATAATCATCAACGCCGGGATCAGGTTTGATTATCTGGATGCGGACTTAGACTTTTGGAACGACCCGGTCACCAAGGAGACAAAACTGCACACCCAGTCCAAGACTCAGCTCTCACCCAGGCTGGGCGTTTCGCATCCGGTCTCCGATTTGACCGTCATTCACTTCAGCTATGGCTACTACTTCCAGGTTCCGCAATATCAATTCATGTTCACCAATCTGCAGGCCGACCTATCCACCGGCTTTCCCCTGGTGGGGAATCCGGACATGGAGGCGGAGAAGAGCGTGGCTTATGAATTGGGTATAAATCACGCTTTCCGCCCGGACATGACCTTGAAGGTGACCACCTATTATAAGGACCTGACCAACCTGACCAGCACCCGCCAGATCGTCTACGCGGGCGGTTCATACACCCAGTACACCAATGCCGATTTCGGATCGGTGAAAGGGGTGGACGTGATCTGGACCAAGAGGCCGGATCAGAGCCACCTGTCGGGAAGCGTGAATTATTCTTACATGATAGCCAAAGGAAATGCCTCCACTGCCTACGAGGGCTACTACGACTATTTCACCCAAGGGACAAGCGCGCCGGTCTGGCCGGTGAGAGAGTATCCCTTATCATTTGACCAAAGACACACTCTAACGGTGAATTTGGACTTCCGGGTTCCTCGCGACTGGCAGGGCGCCTTCTTAGGCATGAGTCTGCCGGGAGCATGGGGATTGGACGTTTTGGCCAAGTACGGAAGCGGCCTGCCTTACACCAAGACCGATGATCAGGGAAACCGCATAGGTGCTCTAAACGAGGGAAGGATGCCCGCCACCTATACTGCGGACTTGAAGTTCAACAAGGACTTTTACCTGTTTGGGGGCAAGGACTTTCACCTAAGCTTTTTCACCGAGGTGGAGAATCTCTTTGACAAAAGAAACGTCGTCCACGTGTATTCAAATACCGGCAAGGCCAACGAGGATGGAAGACATTATGAGTTGACCGCGGACCCGGATGGGGATGGCCCTTACACTGCCGAGGACGTTAATCATTATTACCGTCTTCTGGCCAAGGATCCGCAGAATTACGACTCCCCGCGGACTCTTAGGTGGGGTATGGAGTTTGTATTCTAAGGCCATCCCGCGGATTCCCCCTTTCCACAAACTGGGAAGGGTCCTAAGATGAAGATTCCAAATTCTAAGGAGGAGAAGAGATGAATCGCAGAAAGTCGGCAAAGAGAATGATTCCCGTTTTAGTGGTGGTGACTTTTTCTCTTTGGTTTGCGGGGTGGACGTGGTCAGCTCACCTGACCAGCTTCGATCCCCCCACCCCCATGCAAGATCAGATCTTTCACAACAAAGGGAATATCGTTACCACCGTGCAGAACTGGGGACAGATCGGGGGACAGATGGATTATGGCTTTCCCTCGGGAGAGTGGCCCAAGGGGTCTGAACATAATTACCTAGCCGAGATCAAATACTGGATGGGCGCGGTGAAACCGAATGGAGATACCGCGGTGGGCAATACCGACGACGATTTCATGCCCATTGCCACCCTGGTCAACGGGGAGGAAGGCTATCGCATACATCTCTCCACCGATCCCACCTCCTATAATTATGATCCCACTGATACGGCAGGACTGGGAATCGGCAAGGCTGCCTACGGTTGGAGAGTGTGGGACAGCCAGACAGAAGACTGGGTTCATAATCAGGTCTGGAGTTTTGACGTAGGCTTCGTGGAGGCCGGTCCAATCTCGCTTCAGGAAAGCCACTACCGCTTCAGCGACGCCAACAGCGGAGTGTCCGTCTTGGAGCTCCAGATGACTCAGACCATCTACCAGTGGAATTACGAATACAACCAGGATTATCTTTTTGTGGTTTTGGAGATCAAAAACACAAGCCAAGATGATTACGCCGATTTTGCCTTCGGCCTGTACTGTGATTTCGATGTGGGTGGGTACCATCCCCCTACCCATGAGAACGGCAGGTTGGGTGATCTGGTCGCCTTCGACTCCTCCATGAATTTGGCTTGGACCTATGACCAGGATGGCTATGACCCCGGTTGGGGGCCTTCGGTAAAATGCGGAGTCATGGGGACCAGGTACATCGAAACCCCGGACAACATTGGGATGACCGCCTTCAGAACCGGAAGGTGGGAGAATCTGCCCGCAGACGATCCAGGTAAATATGAATTCATCAACAGCCAACAGTTCGACCAGAGTCTCCCTCCCACGGATCAGTATTACGTTCAGTGCACTCGAGGAATAAACCTGACTTCCGGCAAAACCGTTCGGGTGGTCTTTGCTCTGGTGGCGGGGTATACCGAGGAGGAACTCAAGAAGAACGCAGCTATGGCCCAAACCGTATACGATAACCATTTCGTCGGCCCGGAGCCTCCCAAGCCGGCCAAGCTGGTGGCTGCGCCCGGATATGAAAAGGTTAAACTCTGCTGGAGCAACTGCTCGGAGCTCTTTATCGACCCCTTGACCGGAGAGATCGATTTTCAAGGTTACAAGATCTATCGTACCACCGACATGGGAGCAAGCTGGGGGGATCTGGTGAGAAATCCGGACGGAAGCTTGGGCCCCGATTACGTTCCCATAGCCATCTACCAGAAAGGAGAAGAGGGGGACATCTTACCTCATACCTTTATCGACAGCAACCTGACCAACGGGATAGAATATTGGTATTCGCTGGTCTCCTTCGATGCAGGTGACTCGATTGTCGATCCTTTGCAGACCGCCTATGGTAGACCGGGTGAGGATTCCAACTGCGCCTTCGCCATTCCCCGTACCGACCCTGCCGGGTTTCTCCCGGCAAGCGCCTCGGTGGTGCACAACTATTACGGCACCGAGGAGGGAAGCGATGGTTGGGTTACCCCGTTGGTCTTCGACCCAAATGTTCTGACCGGACATGATTACAAGGTGGCCTTTTTTGAGGATCCCTTTACCACCTACTGGCACGTGATTGACGTGACCACCGGGGACACGGTTCTAAAAGACCAGACGGAACAGTCGGGAAACGTAGAGAGCTACGCGGTGGTGGATGGCATTCAGGTGATCGTCACTAACGGAGAAAAGATCCCACGCTCCTACGGTCAAACCGGATGGGTAAGTGCAGAGGAGACTACCCTGCACATGGGATACTTTTACGGAACCGTGGGCGAGACCTTTGGGTGGCCCCTGGGAGGAGACATCCATTTCCACTCGACCTACGAGATAAGATTCACCTCGCAAGGGTCCCAAGCTTACAGCTTCTTCGATGACGTGACTCCGGTAGCCGTGCCTTTCGAGGTCTGGAACACCTCAGAGAACGTACAGGTCTTGGCGGAGATATATGACCGGGACTTCAACGGCGCGTGGACGCCCGATAATAAGGAATATATCGATATCGTGAACGTTCCTTACGACGGTGAACCGCACCCGGAGGTTTGGCCTTACTATCATGTGTGGTTTTTCCGGTTCGACACCACCGACGTCGATTACGGCGTGGGGGACGTCTTCCGAATCGAAGGAGCGGGGTTGAATTCTTCGGATGATGAGTTCGACTTCAATGCGGGCAGAGTAAACGCCCAATCAGCTAAAGATAAATTGTCAGAAATCAAGGTGGTTCCCAATCCTTATTTGGGTCATGCCGTGTGGGAGACCCGGGAGGGGATAAGGAAGATTCAATTTACCCATCTCCCGGACGTCTGTACCATCCGCGTTTACACACTGGCGGGAGATTTGGTCAAGACCATCCAACATGAAAACCTCACCGGGACCGAAGATTGGGACATGTTGAGCGAGAACCAGCAAGGGATCGTAGCCGGAGTATATTTTTATCACGTTCAGTCCGGATACGGGGAGAAGATGGGGAAATTCGCGGTGATCAAATAGGTCAGCGGTCAACGGATGGAACGGATTAAACGGACATTAAGTCTTGGCTAGCTGATTCTTTAGAATCGAGGATACTATCTAAAGCGGGGTGAAAAAAATGAGAAGAAAAATCTGCTTTGTGATTGTGGTGGCATTTCTTTCCGGTCTGGTGAGCGCTGCATCAGCCGGTGAATTCTCCAAGGTGGGCACAGCGGGAGCGCAATTCTTGAAAGTCGGAATGGGAGCAAGATATGTGGGCATGGGTGAAGCCTCAGTGGCCTGCGTCAACGACGCTTATGCCATGTACTGGAATCCCGCCGGCCTGACTGGGCTCTCCTCGACCAATCTCTCGTTGACCAACGTGGATTGGATAGGAGACGTTCAATTGAACCACATCAGCTTGGGCAAGCCCTTGGGGGATTATTCCGCCTTTGGGCTCAGTGTGACCGCATTGAGCATGGGGGAGATGGAGGTGACCACCGTGGAGGAGCCGGAAGGGACGGGAGAGACCTTCACCGCCTCTTCTTACTGTCTTTCTTTAGGGTATGCCCGAAAGATGACGGACAGGTTCTCGGTGGGGCTGAGCGGAAAATACATCTGGGAGAGAATCTCCGAGGAGAGGGCTTCCGGATTCGCCTTCGATTTCGGGACCCTGTTCTACACCGGCTTCAGAAGTTTAAGGATGGGGATGAACATCGCCAATTTAGGTCCGGAGATGAAGATGGACGGTCCCGAGCTGAGCGCCTATCTCGATCCCCAGCCGGAAAATTCCAACTACGACGACGTGAAATCCAAGCTGGCGGTGGATCCTTATGATCTGCCACTCACCTTCAGGTTCGGAATGGCATATGATGTGATAGAATCGCCGGAATCCAAATTGACCGTCTCCATGGAAGCCAAGCATCCCAATGACAACACCCAGCAAGCCAGCCTTGGCGGCGAGTATCTGTGGAAAGAGCTTTTTTCCTTAAGGGCAGGTTACAAGTTCAATTATGAGGAGGAGGGGCTCACCTTTGGCGGTGGCGTGAAACTCAAAGCCGGCGAGAAGACCAACCTGGATATAAATTACGCCTGGGCGGATTTCTCCCGGCTGCAGAGCGTGCACCGCTTTTCGCTGGGCTTCGAATTCTAGTGCTTTCCGTCGTTCGACGGTTATTACTTCGAGGTACCTTAAGTCAAAGGCGCAAGGTTCTGTCTGTCCTCGCGCCGAAGCGAGGGTGACTTCGTGATCCATACCCAGTTCAATCCCCACCCGCCGACCGCCTTTCTAGTGGCTTTGAAGTTTGATGGGCCAAAGACCTTCTTGGCTCTTTAGGCCGTTGGCACCCCGACAGGTTCTTTCCGGAAACTCAACTTCCTCCCGAAAGTCTCTTTTTCATTTTTCCGAAGAAGCTTTGCCTGGTTTAAGACGAGCTAAGAAAGGTGAATGATAAGGTTCGGGGAGTTTCCGCATTTTCTCGCCTCCCCGCAGACTAAAAGTCTGCGACTACCATCTCCCCTCCTTCCATGGAGTAGCTCCTCTTGCCATACCATAGGTTAGCTTCATGAGAGTTTATCTCCTCAATTTAGCCAACCTAAAATCCCAGAGGAACCTCTTTCCACATGATATTCCGCATATGCACCTGCTACACCTCTACCTAGACCGGCATCGTCCAAAATTCTGGGGAATGTCCAGTAAGGTCCATCTTGCCGGGAGGTTTAAGAAGACGATAGGGATACGGATACCGAACCGAAATCAGACGTCTCCTGTTTTTTCGCCCTTAATCACTTTTGCCTGAATAGACCCGTATGTTTACCCTATGATGGTAGCGAGCGGCACAATTGGCGGTCAGGCAGCAGGCTTGGCGATTCTCGCAGGCGATGCTCTGCAAAAACCTGCACTTGAAAAAATCCAAAAAGAGCCCTAAAACTTTTGCCAAGAATTGTCGATAAGAAGAAAGAACGTCCCCAAGAAAAATCGTCCCCACGATTACTACGTAAGGTTCAGAGTCAATCAAGAATCGGAACTTTCGTCCATCCATGATGATTCTGTGTTTGGCTGCTTGAGAGCCTGAGTCGAGTCTCTACCCTTGGCGCCTTCGATTTCATCATAGATCGATCGGCTGTCTGTCAGGATGGATCCGCAGCATAGGATATCCGATAACCGAATACCCGAGAGCTTCGTGAAAAACAACATATTGTCGAAGGGCTCTGGTGCTAAGAAGCGCAGCCACTTTCATCTTGAGAGTGTTCAGAGACCCGGTATTTGGCGGCCTTTCGACCACTAATCGAAGAGCTTTAGGAAAACCATGAGAATTGCGGTGTTAGGAGGTGGGCTGAGCGGACTCAGCCTGAGTTATTTCTTACAGGATGACAAGAAAGTCGAGAGGATAGAGATATTCGAGAAGGAGAAAACCATCGGGGGGCTGTGCAGGTCATTTGAGATGAATGGAGTGAGATACGATATCGGCCCTCACATAATATTCTCCAAAGACCAAAAGATCTTGGAGTTTTTGGTCAACTTGCTGGGAGACAATCTGCAGAAGATCAGAAGATCCAACCGGATACTCTACAAAGACAGATTGGTGAAATATCCTTTTGAAAACGGACTTTCCGCACTGCCGGCAAAAGAGAGGGAGTACTGCGTAAACACGTTTTTGAACAATCCCTATCGGGATCATCCGGCCCAAAACATGTTGGCTTTCTTTTTGAAGACGTTCGGGGAGGGGATCACCAGCCTTTATCTTCGGCCCTACAATGAAAAAATATGGAAATTCGACCCCGCCTTTATGGATACTCAGATGGTGGAACGCATTCCCCGACCTCCGGATGAGGACATTTTGAGAAGCGCCAACGGAATCGAGACCGAAGGGTATCTGCATCAGCTATATTTTTACTATCCCAAAAGCGGAGGTATTCAGACGCTGGTTGAATCGTTCAGAGGGGGTCTGAATTCAAAAGTGCTGATACACGTCGATGATGAGGTCAAGGTGCTGAGGAAGCTTAATGACAGGTGGGAGGTGGAATCCGGCGATGGCAGAAAAGCCGTTTTCGATCTGGTGGTTTCCACCGTTCCGATCCCAACCTTAGTCCGGATCACCGAAAGCAATGACAGGATAGGGAGGGCTGCGGATGCACTGAAATACAACTCCATAATGATAGGAATGGTCAATGTAAAAGTAGATAAGGCAAAAGACAATTTCGCCTTCATGATTCCGGAAAAAGAGGTGATATTTCACCGGTTGTCGAAGGTCGATTACTTGGGCGACGCGTATCGCAAAGAGAAAACGGTGACCTATATGTTGGAGGTGACTTACAGAAAAAACGATCTTCTGGACACCTCTTCAGACCGGCAGATCATCGAAAGGATGATAGAAGGGCTGATCAAAATAGGCTTCATCGAAAGAAGAGAGGACGTCAATTTTACCACACTCAAGAGATTCGACTTTGCTTACGTCATCTATGATCTGGATCACAGGAAGAATACAGACTGTATCAAGGATTTTTATGAAAGAGAAGGAATTTATCTTCACGGCAGATTCGGCGAATTCGAATATCTGAATATGGACGGTGTCGTCAGGCGCTCTATGGAAAAATCAGCTGCCATTAAGGAGAGACTATGAAGAAAATTTTGATCACCGGTATCACTGGATTTGTGGGGAGTCATCTGGCCGATTTGTTGTTGGAGAAAGAGCCGGAGGCCGCACTTTACGGCTTCAGAAGAGTCAACGCTCGTTTTCGTAATGTTAGACATATCCTCGACAGGATCAATTGGATCGAAGGAGATCTAATAGACCCCACAAGCGTGGAGAATGCGGTGAAGACCTCCAGCCCGGATGAAATTTATCACCTGGGCGCTTTGAGCTGGGTGACCCCGTCATGGAATATGCCGGCTGCCTATATGCAGGTCAATGCAATAGGCACGATAAATCTATTTGAGTCAGTTCTGAAACATGGAATTAAACCAAGGATTTTAGTCTCATGCACACCAGAGGAATTCGGCGACGTCGACCCTGAAAATCTTCCGATTACAGAGCATTCCGAGATATCTCCGGTTAATCACTATGCAGCAAGCAAGGTGGCGCAGGATGCAGTTTGTCAATCCTACTATGCCTCGTACGGACTGGAGATATTGAGAACAAGAGCGTTTAACCATGAAGGACCGAGAAGAGACGTGTCTGGCGCCCTGGCATCCTTCGCATACCAGATTGCACGGATCGAGCGGGGGCTGCAGGAGCCAATCGTGAAAGTAGGCAACCTGGATGCCAAAAGGAATTTCACTCATGTGAGGGATATGGTAAGGGCCTATTGGTTAGCCATGCAAAAATGTGTCCCCGGCCAGCTCTATCTTATTGGCTCGGATAATGTATGTACTATCAAAGAGTGTCTGGAAAGACTGATTTTGCTGTCAACAGTCAAGGGAATCAAATATGAGGTAAGCTCGGCAAGGGTGAGGCCTACGGAACTCAAATATTTAATAGGCGATTGCTCCAAATTTCGGAACCTGACAGGATGGAAGCCGGAAATATCTTTCGAGGATACTCTAGGAGACATATTGAATTACTGGCGAGATTTCCTTGACAAAGGACTGTATTGATCATGGGAAGGGTCTTGATAACAGGCAGCGAGGGTTTTATCGGAAGGCATCTAACAGTCAAGCTGTTGGCAGAAGGATATGAAGTTTATGGAATCTCGCTGCCTCCTGCGTCGGGAATAGACCATCCAAACTATCATTGGACAAGTGTGGACATTTTGGACAGAGAGAAGTTGAGTCTGTACTTTAGAAACTCAACGTTTGATGCAATGATTCACCTGGCCGCGCTGACAACTCACGAAGAATTGACCAAGCATAAGGAGAGAACACTGAGGATCAACCTTGAAGGGACATTGAATCTGTTGGAGGAATTCAAAAACACAGAATCCACCAAGTTCATATTCGCATCCACAGGTAAGGTGTACGGGAGGATTCAAGAATTGCCGTTGTCAGAGGATCATCCCACCACTCCCATAAACATCTTGGGCAAAACGAAATTGATTGCCGAGAAGCTCATCGACTTCTTTTCCAGTGAAAGCACCCAGCAGTACGTCATAGTGAGAATGTTCAACGTTTACGGTCCCGGACAAAGGGATTATTTTCTGATTCCAACCATATTGTCGCAACTGCAGGACGGAAACAGCCAGATTACGCTGGGGAATACCTGTGACAAGAGGGATTACATTTTCATAGAGGACGTTGTCGAGGCCATAATCACGGTGTTGGGAAAGGAAATGTCAGAGAACCTGAATGTGTTTAACGTAGGCAGTGGAAGACCGCATTCGGCCTCAGACATCGTCAAGATAATAGAAAAGATTTTTGCCAGGAAAGTAACCATTAAGGTTGATGAGTCAAGGCTCAGAAAAGACGAATTTCCGGAAGAGTTTGCCGACATCGGAAAGCTACTGTCTCTTGGATGGTCTCCAAGATACGATTTGAAGGCTGGCTTAGAAAGAACAGCATCTCATTTTCTGGGAGAGAAATGAAAGTAGTCATTCTTGCAGGCGGCCGAGGAAGCCGTATGGGAGCTTTTGCTGAAGGTTTCCCTAAGCCAATGATCAAGGTTGCGGACAAGCCAATCCTAGAACATCAAATTGAGTTGGCAAAGCGATATGATATGAGGGATATAATCTTGCTGACAGGCCACAAGGGAGAGGTGATAGAGAGTTATTTCGGAAACGGAGAAAGGTGGGGAGTTAGCATTACCTATCACCGGGAGGAGGCTCCATTGGGAACTGCGGGGGCGGTAAAAGCGGTGGAGGATTGGACGGACGGTGATTTTTTGGTGCTTTACGGTGATGTGTTGATGGATATGAACCTGGGAAGATTGGTCGATTTCCATAAAGCAAGATCACCCTTGGCCACGCTTGCGCTCCATCCTAACTCACATCCATATGATAGCGACCTGGTGGACATAGACGAGAATGACCGGATCACACATTTTCATCCCAAACCCCGCCGGAGCGACAAGTTTTACAGAAACCTGGTTAGCGCTGCTTTGTACGTCTGCTCTTGCGAGATTCTCGACTTTGTAGAGAAAGATGTTGCCAGCGATTTTGGCAAGGACGTTTTCTCCCGCGTATTGAGAAAAGGCGGCCATCTTTTGGGATATCAAACCAGTGAATACCTGAAGGACATTGGGACTCCAGACAGATATGATGAGGTCTCTGGGGATTACCTTTCCGGAAGGGTAAGCCAAGCCAATATCTCCAACAAACAAAAGGCCATCTTTCTTGACCGGGATGGGGTGATAAACGAAGAAAGGGACCTTCTTCACAGGATAGAGGATTTTCGTCTGTTGCCCCATGTCTGCGAAGCCATAAGGGAAATCAACCAGTCGGGATACCTGACCGTGGTGGTCACCAACCAGCCGGTGGTTGCCAGAGGATTATGTTCGATGGAAGAGGTTGGCAAGATTCACAAAAAGATGGAGACTTTGTTGGGAGAAAAAGGAGCTTACCTGGACCGAATCTACTTCTGCCCTCATCACCCGGACAAGGGGTATCCCGAGGAGAAGTTGGAGTTCAAGATAGATTGCCAGTGCAGAAAGCCTAAAGTTGGCCTTATCCAAAAGGCCTGCCAGGATCTGAAGGTCGATCCAGGAATTTCCTTCTGCATAGGAGACTCGACCACCGACATTCAAACCGCCAAAGCGGCCGGCATGCCATCCATTCTGGTGAGAACGGGTTTGGGGGGGGAAGACGGCAAATACCAGGCGAGGCCGGATTTTGTCTTTTCCAATTTAAATGAAGCGGTAAACTTCATCATCCACGATTACCCCGTTTTGGAAGAAAAGGCGCTTCGGATCTTCGAGAGCATAAAGAGCAAAGAGCAGCCTCTTATCCTAGTCGGGGGAGCGTCCCGGAGCGGCAAATCCACCTTCGCCCAGGTGATCAAGATGGCCTTCGCAAAGAAGGGCAAAAAGCTCGAAATCCTCGGATTGGATCACTGGATTCTGGATGTTGACAGAAGAACCGAGGAGATGACGGTCAGGGACAGATATGATTACGGAGAGATCACAGAGAGCTTGAGGTTGCTATTGCGAGGTGAGGAGGTTGACCTTCCCAAATACGATCCGAAGACCAGAAAAAGAACCGGAGAGGTTGCCCGGTTTGCGTTGAAGGGAGATTTTGGGCTGATAGTCGAAGGGGTTGTGGTTTTGGACATTCCGGAACTGAGAGAAAAATCGGATTGCTCAGTCTACCTGGGAATACCAGATGGCGTGAGAAAGGATAGATTTATCGATTTCTACTCGTACAAGAATCTTCCCTCAGAGGGGATCGAGAAATTGTTTGAAAGAAGAGAAAAGGACGAGATCGAGATAGTCAAGAAAACCAGGGAATTCGCTGACCTGGTGGTGGGGACGGAGGAGGTGCCGGTATGATAATTGCCAGAACTCCTTTTAGAATCAGCTTTGCCGGCGGAGGAACGGATTTGGAGGCCTTTTACTCCCGGCATCCGGGCTGCGTTTTGAGTACGGCCATAAATAAGTATATGTATATCTCGGCTCATCCTTATTTCGACAGCAACCAAACCTGGCTGAAATATTCCAAAACCGAGTGCGTTTCTTCTTACAATGAAATCGAACACAAGTGTTTTCGACAAGTCTTGTATGATCTTAAAGTCAACGGCGTGGAAATCACCACCACTGCCGACGTTCCTGCAGGAACGGGATTGGGATCTTCCTCGTCCTTTACGGTCGGGCTTCTGTTGACCCTGTATTCTCATCTGGGCATTTTTGCCTCCAAAGAGAAATTGGCAGAAGAAGCCTGTGAAATAGAGATCAATAAACTGAAAGAACCTATTGGCAAGCAGGATCAGTATGCCGCCTCATACGGAGGCTTGAACTTCATTAAATTTCATGCGGACGGAACGGTCTCTGTCGACCCGGTCATAATGAAATCCGAGACCATGAGAGAGCTGCAGGAAAATCTGCTAATGTTCTATACCGGGGACGTCAGGTCGGCATCTGCCATACTAAAAGAGCAAAAAAAGAATACAAAGAAACGCGATAAGTTTGATAACTTGAAGAAAATGGCCGAGCTGGCCCAGGCTCTCTTGGAATCACTTCAGAACAACAATCTTTCCCTGTTCGGAGAAATACTTCATGAAGGCTGGCTGTTGAAGAAGACTCTGGCTTCCGGCATCTCAAACGGCGAGATCAATCACTGGTATGACATGGCCTTAGAAAACGGGGCCAAAGGCGGAAAACTTTTGGGTGCAGGTGGAGGAGGGTTTTTGCTTTTCTATTGCGAAAAGGAAGATCAGGAGAAGTTGAGGCTGGCTTTGTCCAATTTGAAGGAGCTGAAATTCAGGTTCGACTTCGAGGGGGCCAAGGTAATCTACATCGGAAACAACGAATGAATCGCGGTGCCATGAATTTTTTGGATGACATAGAAGACTATTTCTCGATGCTGAAAGGTGCGATCGACGCAACGGACAGAAAGAGCATCGATACGGTCATAAAGCTGCTGCAGAAAGCGTACGAAGAGGAGCGGCAGGTTTTTATCATGGGCAACGGCGGCAGTGGCTCAACCGCCTCTCATCTGGCCTGCGATTTCAACAAGGGCCTTTCTTACGGAAAAAGAAAGAGATTCAAGGTCATGTCTCTTAACGACAACCTTCCCATTCTCCTGGCGTACGCAAACGACGTTTCGTATGAAAACGTCTTCGTGGAGCAACTGAAAAACTTTTTCAGTCCCAAAGACTATGTGATAGGAATTTCGGGGAGCGGAAAATCGGGGAACGTGATCAAAGCCATCGAGTATGCCAA
>Ga0315539_1000486_pt1 | contig 29688 bp, 32 predicted proteins | sample SalMarSW160150MG_FD_203097 | JGI IMG/M metagenome (GOLD analysis project Ga0315539, IMG submission 203097) | Salt marsh sediment microbial communities from the Plum Island Ecosystem LTER, Massachusetts, United States - Salt Marsh Sediment SW1601-150 ...
TCCCAGTAAGATAAGCGATAAAGCGGCAAAGAGAGGTATGCCTCAGGCAGGCACATTAGGCTCAGGAAATCATTTTCTCGAGATTCAAGTGGTGAAGGAGATATTCGATTCCCACATAGCTAGCATTATGGGCATCACTGAAATAGGTCAGATATTAGTCTTAATTCACACAGGCTCTCGCGGTTTTGGTCACCAAGTATGCACTGACCATCTGCGTGTCATGGAGGGGGCGGTATCGAAGTATGGAATAAAGCTCCCCGACCGGCAGCTTGCCTGCGCTCCCATAGAATCATCAGAGGGCCAAGATTATTTAGGTGCTATGGCATGTGCTGCTAACTATGCTTGGGCTAACCGGCAGTGCATTGCCCACTGGGTTAGAGAAAGTTTTTCTAAAATTTTCGGTAAAAGTCCTGAGAAACTTGGCATGAGGCAGATTTATGATGTCGCCCATAACATAGCCAAAATAGAAGAACATACAATAGATGGTCACAAGCTTAAGGTTTGCGTTCACCGCAAAGGAGCTACCAGAGCTTTTCCGGCGGGTCATAAGGATACTCCCACACGCTACAAGGAGGTAGGACAACCTGTGCTCGTGCCCGGAGACATGGGACGTTGTTCTTTTGTTGCTGTGGGCACTCAAAAGGCCATGTCTGAGAGCTTTGGCTCCACTTGTCATGGTGCCGGGAGAGTGTTAAGTCGCGGTGCTGCCAAGCGGAGTATGCAGGGTAGAGATGTAGTTCGAGAATTAGAGAGCAGAGGTATTACCATCAAGACGGGAAACATCTCTTCGCTAGCTGAGGAGGCATCCCAAGCTTACAAAGATATCACTGAAGTTATAGATGTGGTTCACCAGGCTGGTATTTCTAGAAAAGTGGCTATGGCTATACCTATGGGCGTTATCAAGGGCTGAATGTTATTTGTCATTCCGAAGGTAGCAAAGAATCTGGCATGAGGCAAACCATAATTAAGCTTCCCTCTCCTCAGTTGAAAGGCAAGGTTTCATTAGAGGAAACGATACTAAGGCGCAGAGCGGTTCGTAGATACCGTAGGGAGCCACTAGACTTATCTCAATTGAGTCAAATACTTTGGTCGGCCCAGGGCATCACCGGAACTGGGGGGTTCAGGGCAGCGCCCAGTGCCGGAGCTACCTATCCCCTCGAGATTTTTGTGTTCGTTGGCAAACAAGGTGTCATTGACAGCGAGACAAAGCAAGCTCCCGAAGAATTACAGGCTGGTATTTATCACTATGAAGCAGATTTCCATTCCTTGAGCTTACACAACCCGGCCGATTTAAGACCAGATTTAGCCAGAGCAACTCTGGACCAAGAATTTATTATCGACGCCCCGGTGGATATTGTCATCTGTGCTCTTTATCACAGGACTTCCTATAGATATGGCAGACGTGGAGAAAGATATGTTCACATAGAGGTGGGACATGTAGGTGAAAACATCCACCTTCAAGTTGTAGCTTTGGGGTTAGCCACAGTGGAAGTCGGCGCCTTTCATGATGAAGAGGTAAGGAAAGTCCTCGGGGTAGAGGAACAAATTAAGCCCCTATATATAATGCCCCTGGGCAAAGCAATGTAGGGAAATGAATCGCAATGGCCAAAAATTATGATGTCGTCATAGTTGGTGCTGGTCCCGCAGGTATATTCGCTAGCTTAGAATTATGTAACGCTGGCCTCGGCGTTTTGCTTCTGGACAAGGGAGGAGAAATTGATGCTCGTGTTTGTCCCGTTCAAAACGGAAGTGGGTGCTGTGCCCTCTGCTCCCCATGCCATTTAGTAAGTGGCTTTGGAGGTGCTGGTGCTTTCAGCGATGGCAAACTAACTTTGTCCACCCAAGTAGGCGGCCGGCTCAAGGAATTGGTCGGTTTTGATCAAGCCCGAGCACTCATAGATTATGTTGATTCTATCTATCTCAAATTTGGCGCCCCTCCCAAGGTTTATGGAATGGGGGGAAATATAGCTGAGCTGGAGCGAGAGGCTGCCTCGGTCGGGCTCACATTAACCCCTGTTAAATTGCGTCACTTGGGAACAGAGCTTTGTCATGAAACATTGAAGGCTATGCAGAATTATCTGTCATCTAAATTAGACATAAGGCTAGGAACAACAATTAAGAATATTGTGGTTGACGATGGCGCGGTCAAAGCTGTTGAAACTAGCAATGGTGAAAGCTTAAGCTGTCGCTACTTAATCTTAGCCCCGGGGAGGGAGGGGGCAGAATGGCTATGCAATGAAGCTGAGAGGCTTAAACTAAGCCTTGATTCCAACCCTGTAGATGTGGGTTGCCGAATCGAAGTACCAATGACAACCATGGATAAGCTAACTTCGACATTGTATGAATCAAAACTCGAATTTTATTCCAGAAGTTTCAATGACCGGGTTAGAACATTCTGCATGTGTCCTGGAGGTGAGGTGATTATGGAGTCCACAGGCGGCTCCGACCCTGTGATTACGGTCAATGGCATTGGTTATATCCAACCCAGGACAAAAAATACTAACTTTGCCCTTTTAGTGAGCACCACCTTCACCGAGCCTTTCCATGAACCTATTGCCTATGGTAAGTATCTGGCAAGGCTAGCTAATCTCCTTAGTGGCGGTGTGTTAGTGCAGAGATTGGGGGACTTAATGGATGGTCGCCGCTCCACACAAGCCCGCCTCCAGAATAATCCCATCGAACCAAGCTTAAAAGCGGCAACTCCAGGAGATTTAAGCTTTGCCCTCCCCTATCGTTATCTCAAGAGTATAGTGGAAATGCTTCAAGCTATGGACAAACTAGTTCCGGGCGTCGCTTCTCCATATACTTTGCTTTACGGGATAGAGGTCAAATTTTACTCTAGTCAGCTAAAGTTGACCCCTTGTTTAGAGACCGAGACCGGTAATATATTCGCTGCTGGCGATGGCGCTGGTGTCAGTCGAGGCTTAGTCCAAGCCTCAGCCTCAGGTATAGTGGCAGCTAGAGAGATATTAAAACGGTTAGGAAAAAAGTCTTCTCCAGTAACGTGAAGTATCCCACTTTCTTTGGCATCGATTTAACCTCAACAGCAGCCAAACCTAGCGCTTGTTTAGGATTGGATGGCGAATCACAACTTGTTTACCTTGGCTTCTTAACGGAGAATAGAGATATCGTCACTCTGTTAAATTTCTATTCACCTCAAGTAATAGCCATCGATACCCCCTTGAGCTTGCCACTGGGGTTATGCTGTCTTGAGCAAAGTTGTCCTTGCAAGCCAAAATTCACAAGGAAGAATAGGCAATGTGACCAGGAATTGAGGCAACAAGGAATTCCTTGTTACCCCACCAGCAAGAAGACTTTTATCAAGGACTTGATTTACCGCGGCATTGAGCTCAAAACTAGCATTGGCCCTGAGGTGAAGCAAGCTGGTCAAATCATTGAGGTCTATCCCTTCGCTAGCAAAGTCCGACTCTTTGGGAAAAACATACCCCGGAAAACTACAAAACAAGGGATGAGCTTCCTCAGGGATAAGCTAGGAGAAATTCTACCTGGTCTTAAGCCATATTTAGACATGTTCGACCACGACCTGTGTGATGCCGCAGTGGCAGCTTACACTGCCTTGCTCTATCACCAGAATAGGGTGGAGGCTTTAGGCAATAGCGAAGAGGGACTAATTTTTATCCGAGATTGACGTTCACCCCTTTCCATTGTTAAACTACAGCGAGGGGGCCAAGAAATGGAATTAACTTTAAGCGTTATCAAAGCAGACGTTGGTGGTTATGTCGGTCATTCTTCCAGTCACCCCGACGTAATACAAAAGGCTAAGGAAAAGCTGGAACATGCCCAAGGCCAGGGACTGCTCATAGACTATCACGTTACAGTTTGTGGAGATGACCTCCAGTTGATAATGACTCACCAACAGGGTGAAGACAGTGAACAAATCCACAAGTTAGCCTGGGATACATTTGTAGAATGCACCAGTGTAGCTAAGAGCTTGAAGCTACATGGTGCCGGGCAGGACCTTCTGACCGATGCTTTCTCCGGCAATGTCAGGGGGATGGGACCTGGTGTAGCTGAGATGCAATTTTCCGAGCGCCAGGCTGAAACCATAATCATATTCATGGCAGATAAGACAGCGTCTGGTGCCTGGAATCTGCCGCTATATAAAATATTCGCTGACCCTTTTAATACCATTGGGCTGGTTATTGCCTCTAATATGCACTCTGGCTTCACCTTTGAAGTCCACGACGTCAAAGAGCACAAAAAAATCAGGTTTAACGCTCCTGAGGAAATCTACGACATGCTAGTTTTTCTTGGCGCACCAGGCCGCTATGCAGTTAAAGCGGTGTACCATAAGGAGAGCGGTGAAATCGCTGCTGTCTCCTCTACTCAGAGATTATCCCTCATGGCCGGCAGATACATAGGCAAGGATGACCCTGTCTGTATCGTTCGCTCCCAGGGAAAATTTCCCGCTGTGGGTGAAATACTGGAACCCTTTGCTTCTGTTAACATAGTAGAGGGCTGGATGAGAGGCTCGCACCACGGCCCCTTAATGCCGGTGGCTGTCCGGGAAAGCAATCCTTGTCGTTTTGACGGTCCTCCAAGAGTAATAGCCGCTGGTTTCCAACTTGCTGATGGCAAGCTCGTCGGGCCTCGTGACCTCTTCGATGACCCTGCTTTCGATGAGGTTCGTCATCAAGCAAACATTGTGGCGGATTTCCTGCGCCGAATGGGGCCATTTGAACCACATCGCCTGCCACTTGATGAGATGGAATACACCACCATGCCCGAAGTAGCAAAGAAGCTGGCACCAAGATTTCAAGAGCTTTGACGGCAAAATGCCTGAGCTTCTCCTAGCTAGCTCCAACCCAGGGAAAATCAAGGAATATCGCTTTCTCCTGGATGGTCTTGGTTACCAGATAACTACGCTGGCTGAACAAGGAATAACGAAAGTCGTCACCGAGACGGGGAATAGCTACGAACAAAATGCTCGGTTAAAAGCCATTACTTATGCCAAATTAAGCCAGCTCACCGCTCTTGCCGATGACTCAGGACTGGAGGTGGATGCCCTTAACGGGGGGCCAGGTGTTAAGTCAGCTCGCTTTGCTGGTGAAGCTGCTACTGATGCAGAGAAAGTGAGCTTTCTCTTAGCTAAACTTAATTGCGTTCCCCGGGAGAGACGAACAGCCCGTTTTAAGTGCGTCATTGCTATAGCTAGTCCAGGAGACCGTGTAGAGTTATGCTATGGCGAGTGTCATGGTATGATTGCCTTTGAGGCTAAGGGAGAAAATGGTTTTGGCTATGACCCTATTTTTTTCCTTCCTGAGATAGGTAAGACTATGGCTGAGCTTCATCTAGAGATGAAAAATCAAATCAGCCACCGTGCCCGAGCAAGTCAGAAAGCACGTCAGGTGCTACAGCAACTCTACATCTAACTTATGTCAAAACATTTGACGAACTTCCTCTCCGAGTTAAAATTGGGAATAATATGCATAAGCAATGTAACTTTCGACAATATTTGACAATATTTATGGAATATTTAAGGAAAAACTATTGACATTCGAGTAACGATGGCTTATTCTTTTATAAAAAGGGAGGTGAACAGATGCAAGCATACTGCATGAAATGCCGTGCCAAAAGAGAAATGAAGAATACCAGAAGCATAACCATGAAGAACGGCAGGCCGGCTACTCAAGGCGTATGTCCCGTATGCGGGACCAAGATGTTCAGAATAGGGAAAGCTTAAAGCTAATATCGATAGTGGCAGAACCACTGAAAGGCGGGGTATCTATACAAAGGATATCCCGCCTTTAATTACCGACTATATCCATATCTATAGTTGTGGTTATGAACGACCACATTAAAAATATTTTTGTATTGCTTGCTGGAATTTAGTTTAATCACCCCCTGAAAACTTCATTTTCAGGGAATGCTGATTACCCCCAAAGTTATTAAGAGAACTACAACACCAGCCACAATTACCCCCAGCCCAACTGCAGGGAAGGCTTTCTTCCAATTCATGCCCACTAACCAGGCCAGAATAGTGCCCGTATATGCCCCGGTGATAGGCAAAGGTATAGCCACAAACAAGAACAATCCCCAGAAGCCGTGTTTTTCTACTATCGGCTTACCTCGTTCTCTTAAACTATCCAGATACTTATCGAACAAAGGGAATCGATACAGGAGCTTATCGTAAAAGAGGTGCAAAGCAAAGAAGATTGGAAAGAATATCAGAGCATTAGCAATGATCGCCACAAAGAAGGTAAACAAGGGGTCCAGCCCAAAAGATATACCTAACGGTATACCACCCCTTAATTCACTAATAGGCGAAATGGTGGCTACCAGAACCCAAGCTATTTCCCTTGTCATTATATGCTTCCAAAACAGCGATGCTTATGACCGGGAAGCATAGTTTAACATATGTTATTATACCGTATGGTTGTTGCCAAGCACTTAATTCCATGCTATCTTCTACTTAACTTAGCTTAGGACAGGCGATGCACAAAAGAAGACTATTTGGGACCAGTGGCGTCCGGGGAGTAGTCAACAAGGATTTATCGCCTGATTTCTGCCGCCGGGTTGCCTTAGCTATAGGCACTACCCTGCCCCCAGCCTCCAGAGTTTGTATCGCTACCGATACCAGAATAAGCAGGGATGCAATTAAGGAGGCAGTCACCTCGGGCTTGCTTTCCTGCAGTATAAACATAGTTGATTTAGGCATTTTGCCTACCCCGGCCCTGGCATTGCTCACCCGGGAATCGGGCTTCGCCGCAGGAATTATGGTCACTGCTTCCCACAATCCACCCGAGTTCAATGGAATCAAGCTTTTTACCGATAATTCGCTGGGATATAGCCAGGCCCAGGAAGCAGAAATAGAGAAAGTCTATTTCGAACAGAAATTCCGCCAAGGGAAGAGAGGAACTTTGGAGCAGGCACAGGATATGAAACAAAGATACCTTTCCTTTATTAAAGGCAAGCTTTCCTTAACAGGATTTAATCAGCAGTCGGGTGTTGGTGGTGGCCGTGAAGATGGTGACAGGTTTCGTGAAGGCAAGCTTTCCCTGCCGGGATTTAATGACCAGCTAAAAGTAGTCGTCGATCCTGGCAATGGCGCTGCCTCCCAGTTTGCCAGCTACATCCTTGTCCAGATGGGCCTCAACGTAATACCTGTAAATGATGAGCCAGATGGCCTTTTCCCAGGGAGAAGTCCCGAACCCAAAGAAGATACCCTCCAGGGCACAGTCGATTTCCTGAGACAACATAATGCTGACTTAGCTATTTGCTTTGATGGGGATGCCGACCGCGTTGTTTTCTGCGATAAAGAAGGTTTCCTCGGTTTCAACGAACCCATCGCCTTCATATCGCGACTGGTTGTCAAGCGAACGGGAAAGAAAAAGATTGCTACCACAGTAGAAACTGGAACTCTTCTTGACCTGGCAGTGAAGGACCTTAGGGCAGAAGTGGTCAGGGGCAGGGTCGGTGATGTCCCCGTGGCTCATCTAGCCCAGGAGCTCGATGCCGCCTTGGGAGTGGAACAGGTGGGCGTCTACATTTTCCCCGAGCTGGGCTATTACCCCGATAGCATTTTCGCCTCACTTTTCCTGTTAAGCCAGCTAAGCGATGCCGGTGAAATCAGGCAATTCTTCCAAAGTATTCCCAGATTATTCTTTGAAAAAGCAAAGATTTTTTGTCCTAATGAACTTAAAGAGTTGGTCATGGCTCAGGTAAAGGAAAAGGATCACCTTTTTGCTGCTGATGAGTTAAATACTCTTGACGGTCTGAGGCTGGAATTTCCTGACTCTTGGATGCTTATCAGGGCTAGTGGCACTGAGCCTGTTATCCGAATAGTCTCCGAATCAACATCGCAGGCACAGACCGATGGGCTTGTAAACAAAGGCAAGGAACTTGTTCAAAGTCTGGTGGAGGCTAACAGTTGAAGGCGGTATTTCTCTGCGGCGGCCGTGGCAAGAGGATGTTCCCCATCGCTGAAGACAAGTTCCTCCTTGATTTCCTCGGGAAGTCATTGCTAGAACATCAAATAAGATTAGCCTGCGAGGCAGGTTTGAGTCATTTTGTAATCATTGGGAATCCGGAAAACATAGCCAGGATAGAGAAAATAAGCAAAAAAATTCCCGGGGTGAAAGTTGACCTCGCTCTACAAAAAAAGTCGTTGGGCATCGCCGACGCTCTGAAAAGAATTGAGCCTTTCCTGCAGGGACAGCTTTTGGTGATAAATCCCAATGATGTCTTTTCAGGCTCAGCGTACACTAAAATTGTCGCCGCCGCCGAAAAAGCCTCTGCCTCCTCTTATATTCTTGGTTATCAAGTCAAGAAGTACTTCCCCGGGGGTTACCTCCAGGTGAACTCTCAAAATGAGTTACTACACATCGTGGAAAAGCCCCATCCTGGCGACGAACCCAGCAACCTGGTGAACATCCTGATTCACTGCCATAATAAGTCGGAGGAGCTTTTTCGCTATATTGAAACTGTACAAACTACCAGGGACGATGTCTATGAATGCGCCCTGGATAATATGGTGAAGGGAGGACACAAGATCAAGGTAGTTCCCTATAGTGATTTCTGGGCACCGATAAAATATCCCTGGCATATCTTCAAAGTAATGGAGTATTTTCTGGACAATGCTCAACCTCATATAGCTCCTTCGGTCCGCATCTCCGAGAAAGCTGTCATCGAAGGAAAAGTTATCCTCAGTGACAATGTTAAGGTATTGGAAAATGCTGTGATTCGAGGTCCTGTATATATTGGGGCAAACTCCATCATTGGCAATAATGCCCTGGTGCGCGACTACAGCCACATCGGTTCCAACTCCGTTATTGGCTATTCCACTGAGGTAAAGCACTCCTACATCGGAGATAATTGCTGGTTTCACTCCAACTATATCGGTGACTCTATAGTAGACGACAATTGCTCTTTAGGCGCTGGCACTGTGCTGGCCAACTTCCGACTCGATGAAGGGTATATCCAGATAAAGGTCGGTGATAGTCTGGTAGATACGGGATATGATAAACTGGGGGCAATTATGGGACGAGGTTGCCGCGTTGGAGTAAATGCCAGCCTCATGCCCGGGGTTCGTGTTGGCCCTGATTCTTTCGTGGGACCCCAGGTATGTTTGCGCGAGGACCTCGAGGCGAATAAAATGGTTTTGCTTGAGTCCCAATACCAGGTAGAGGACAACAAAACAACTCTCGACGAAGGCAAAAGGCAAGAATTATTACGAAAGTTAAAGGAGTAACATGTGCGGTATCATTGGCTATTGTGGCAAAAAGCCGGCAGTCCCCATTGCTCTCGAGGCCCTGAAGTGTCTGGAATATCGGGGCTATGATTCAGCGGGCATAGCTTCTTTATACGATGGCAAGCTACTGATAAGGAAAGACGTCGGCAAGATTGACGAAGTCATCCAGAAACAGAACCTGGCAGACCTCCCGGGCATCGTTGCCATCGGGCATACCCGCTGGGCAACCCATGGTGGTGTCACTCAGTTAAACGCTCACCCTCATTCTGATTGCGGTGGCAGAGTGGCTGTAGTTCACAATGGCATTGTTGAGAACAATCAGCAGCTCCGCCAACAACTCACCGAAACTGGACACAAGTTTACTTCAGAAACCGATACCGAAGTCATCCCTCACCTTATCGAAGATGAGCTGAAAAACGGATGTTCCCTGGAACAGGCTGTGCTAAATGTAGCTCCAAGGCTTGAGGGCTCCTATGCCTTTCTTGCCATATCTCTTGATGACCCCGGCAAAATCGTAGGTACAAGAAGGAATAACCCCCTGATTGTTGGTATTAACGCCACCGATTATTATGTTAGTAGCGATGCCCTGGCTTTCTCGCAATATACCAGTCAGGTGATGAATTTGGAGGATAACGAGCTGGTGATGCTGACACAAGAAGGGATCGAATTCTTCGATTCCCAGGGAAACAAGCTGGTCAAGCAAGCCAAAAAACTCGACCATAATTGGGCTGAGAGCAATAAAGGGGGCTACCCGTATTTCATGATCAAGGAGATAATGGAGCAGGCTCAGGTGCTTAGCCAGATAGTCCGTCAGGACGAGAAGAGCTTCACCAACATTGCTCTGGATATTCTGAGGGCAAGGCAGGTGATCATAACTGCCTGTGGCACCTCCCGCTACGCTGCTTTGGTCGGCAGATATCTCTTTTCCAGAGTGGCCAAGAAGTTCTGTGATGTAGTCATGGCTTCTGAGTTCGGTTATTTCGCCGACTCCGTGGACAAAAGCACCGTTGTCATAGCTGTTTCCCAGAGTGGCGAGACCGCTGATGTAGTCGAGGGAGTAAAGGCAGCCAGAGACGCTGGGGCCCAAGTTATCTCTATAGTCAACCGGCCCAACTCCATACTGGCTGACCTGAGCCACCAGGTCATTTATCTGAATTGTGGTTCCGAGATAGCCGTAGCTGCTACCAAATCCTTCCTGTCTCAACTGGCCATATTCTACCTGTTGTCTTTTTCCATGGTTAACTCCTTTAACGAAGCGGCAGCCAAGATTACCGACCTGAGCGGCGAGATAACCAGGGTTCTGGACTGGAACAAAGACGAGCTCATCAAGCTCAGCCAGAAGCTTAAGGATAAGAGCGCTTTCTACTACATAGCCAGGGGAATTAATTTTGCCATTGCCTCTGAAGGCGCCCTAAAGCTCAAGGAGATTTCCTATATCCATGCTGAAGGTATGCCCGCCGGTGAACTCAAGCACGGCACCTTAGCCCTTATCGAACCCGGTACACCGGTAGTGGTAATTTGCCCCGCCGACTCGACCTTTTTTGAAACCATCAGCAATGCCGTAGAAACTAAATCGCGCGGCGCTTATATTATCGGTGTCTCCGACAGAGAAAGCGATGTTTATGATTCCTGGGTCAAGATTCCAAAGGTTGATGAGTTACTCTATCCTATGGTCGCCGTAGTTCCCCTCCAACTCCTAGCTTATTACCTCGCTATCAATCGAGGCCTCGACCCTGACAAACCCCGCAACCTGGCGAAATCGGTAACCGTCAAGTGAGTTCCTAGAGTTTATGGAGTTTATAGTGTTTATAGAGTTTTTGAGTTGGTTGAGTGAAAATTGAGAAGTTCGAAGATATTAAGGCGTGGCAGGAGGCTAGAGTCTTAGTGGAAATGATATACGCTGTTGTCAATTCTGACCGACATTTTGGCAGCGACTATAAATTTAGAGAGCAAATTCAAGGTGCGGCAGTCTCTATAATGTCCAATATAGCCGAAGGATTCTCAAGACGTACAACAAAGGAGTTTGTTCAATTCTTGTTTATAGCCAAAGGCTCAACGGCAGAGGTTCAAAGCCAGCTTTATGTTGCCTTAGACCAGGGATACATCAATGAGAAGAAATTCGATGAACTCTATACAAAAGCCGACGAAATAGCTCGCTTAATTTCTGGCTTCATCCGGTACCTCCTAAATAAAGACAAACCTCAGGAATCAAAGGAACCCAACAAACTCAAGGAACCCAAGGAACTCAACAAACTCCGGGAACCTAAATGACTAAAAAAACACAAGGAACTCAACAAACTCGTGCAAGAGTGCTGGCCGGCATAGCTGCCTATAATGAAGCGAGGTATGTCGGAAGCATAATCCTGCAGGCAAGGAAGTATGTGGATGAAGTCATCGTGGTAGACGATGGAAGTACGGACAACACCGCCAGTGTTGCCGAGCTCGCCGGTGCCACCGTAGTCCGACATGACCAAAATAGAGGCAAAGGAGCAGCCATCCAGAGCATACTGGCCGAGGCAAAGAAGAGAAATCCCGACGTGTTGGTCCTCCTGGATGCCGATGCACAGCATGACCCTAACGAGATTCCCATTCTTATCAAACCTATCTCGGAAGGTTTCGACCTTGTCATCGGCTCCCGAGAAGCCCAGGAGGACAAGACTCCCCGTTACCGCCGCATCGGGAAGAAGTTCATTTTCAAATCAAGCCGTTTCGCTTCCAGGACAAATGTTTACGATTCCGAGTCCGGCTTCCGGGCGCTTTCACCAAAAGCCATAAACGAACTTGAATTGCAGGCCAACGGGTTCGCTGTAGAATCGGAGATGATAACCCTGGCCGCCGACAATAACCTCAAGATAACGGAGGTGCCAATCTCCAATATATATACCAAAGACGGGTCGACTGTCCACCCCATCAGACAAGGCATCGATGTGCTCAGCCGGATAATAGTCATGGTCTCGGAAAGGCGACCCCTGTTTGTATTCGGATTGGCCGGGGGTGTCTTGCTGGTGATTGGCCTCGTCTTCGGTTTCAGGGTGATTAACATAGCTAACGCAACAGGCAGCCTGGCCATAGGCAGCGCAGTATTGACCGCTCTGTTCATTATCACCGGTATATTAAGCATCTTTACCGGCATAATCCTGAACGCCCTAACCAGGCGAAAATAAAGCTGCTGTTGCATTCTTCGTTGTTGTCTTGAGACACCCGGTCTTTTCTCCATCGGTACTGAAGGAAAACGCCGCAATATCTCCCTGAGATTGCTTCGTCGTCCCGATGAATCGGGACTCCTCGCAAAGACAGAGTAGGTGTCATTGCGAGCGGAGCGCGGCAATCTCATACCCCACCGTGAGATTGCTTCGTCTGACTTAGTCAGCCTTGCAATGACAGTGTGGGTAGCCTTACGGACCCTCATTCACCGGGACTAAGTAATCTAGCCACCTCAACAAACTCAGCTGATATGGGTTATAATCTAGCTAAGGAGGTGGGAGAATGAGTATAGCTTCGGACAAAAAGGTGGCAGATATCACACTGGGTGAACTGAAGGAACTAATCAGAGAGGTTATCCTCGAGACTCTCGACCCAGATTATGGACTTGGTTTAAGAGATGAGGTGGTACAAGCATTGCAGGAGTCGTTCCAAGAGAAGGAGCGAGGAGAAGGTATATCGCTCGAGGAAGCTAAAAACAGATTAGGACTTAAATAGTGTACCGGATAATAATCCTTCCAAAAGCTCTTCGCTCTTTAGAATCCTTAGATAAGCCCATTGCCAAAAGAATCATAAACAAATTATCCTGGCTTTCAGAAAATTTTGACGATCTAACTCCTTTACCACTAAGAGGCGGTGTTTCAGGAACTTACAAGTTAAGAGTCGGAGACTGGCGGATCATCTATAGCTTTGACATAGAGAGACGTGGCATCACAATTCACTTGATTGGACACCGAAGTGAAATATATAGGTTGCCTTGATCAACTAGGCTGGGTGAAATACGAGTAACTACAGTACCACTGGGTACTTCGCCTTTAGATTCCTTACTAAGAAACTCGATAAACTCAAGGAACCCAATGAACTCAATAGACTCTGTATGTCTTGACTAAATTGACTACCGACTCTAGACTATTAGTTGAAGAATACTGGAGATATTGGTTTGTGAAGGAGGAATGAACACTATGAACATAGAAGCCGAGGTCAGAGATATGAAGCAGCATATAGTCGAGATTTCGAAAAAGATAGATGAGCTATTACAGGAAAGGGAAACAATCTCAATGATGAAACTCGCAGAGAAATCCTTATCGAGATTTGTTCAAAGCGAGCCAGATATCTACACAATAGAAGATTTGAAGGTTAAATACAAATGAAGGTGAAGATATGGGAGTAGATGGAATTTTAACTAAGGCCAGGAAAGACGGGGACGTGGTAGCCGTTTTTCTCTTCGGTAGTCGGGCTCGGGGTGAGTCTGTCCACGGATCAGACGTTGATGTTTGCCTTGTGCTTCGCCCTGGCAATTACGGTCCCACGGCACTTTACCAAAAAAGGCTGAGCTATCTTAAAGAAAGCAATGCCGATGTTCATATCTTCTCACAATTGCCCCTGTACATCCGACACAGAGTATTGAAGGAAGGGGAAATTCTGCTTTGCCAGGATGAGGACCTTCTCTATGAAATAGCATTCAGAACAGCACAAGCCTTTGAGGACTTCAGGCATCTATACTACGGATACTTAGAGGAGCTAGCTCATGTTGGACCGTGAGAGAATACTGGGGGTAGAAGTAGGAACGTAGAACCTGTGAAGTATGGACCAGCACGAGCTTTCAGTTGATTAAGTGAATCATGATAAGATAGGGCCAGGCACCAGGTTTGCGAAGGAGGTTTGCTATGCAGGATTTAGATCTTTTGAAGGAACACCTTGACCGAATCACTCAAGAATTGACGGAAGTAAAAAAAATTGCTATCAGGTTGAAGGCCGTTGACAGAGAAAAAACGGAGAGGGCCTGGAAGGACTTGGTGCTGGCTTCACAAGAGATCTCTCAAAAATGGGAGGGAGCTTCAGCAGTAGAAGAAATCGGACTACAGCGGGAGAAAACGTGGTAACTTATCTTACGCTGGATAGCTCTATCATCATTGCTGCCGTAAGGAAGCAGGAGAGCAAGCACTCAGAGTGCAGAAGCCTAGTAGAAAGGGTCAAAGATGGTGAATTCATAGCATTAGAGCCCTATACTGTTCTGGTAGAAGTTGTTGCTGCCATAAGAAGGAGAACCAGGGACAAGGATTTAGCAAGCAGAGTTAGAAATGATTTACAAGATATAGAAACGTTGAACTTTTTAGAGTTTACATCAATAAGGGCAAAATCGGCATCAGCAATAGCAGAAGAAATAGGAGTCAGGGGAATGGATGCTATTGTTATTCAAATAGCAAACGAGTTCAATATCCCTTTAATCAGCCTTGATGCCGACATGATAGGTAGGGCAAAATCTCTGGTTAAGATCGAGTTGATAGAAAACCTTTAAGTAGGCAAAGAAACCGGCCGCGAATGCTATGCATATAGAGCCTAGAGCTGAAAATGACTAAGACAAAATCAACCGCCACAGGTCTCCTCACCCCACCAAAATTGGGTGTTATTGTGAGCGGAGCGCGTCAATCTCATACCCAACCATGAGATTGCTTCGGCTGACTTAGTTGGCCTCGCAACGACAGAGTGAGGGTAATTGCTAACCCCTATTTATCGAGGCGAAGTAACTCAACAAACTCAAGGAACCCAATGAACTCAATAAACTCTAATACTTGCCCCTCACCGTGCTAAAGCTGTATATTAGCTTTCATGGCATATTTGCTTTTGGGGAAGCAAAAGTTTTGGAAGGGGTCCTGGAAAGGATAAGGGAAATTTTAAGATGAGGTTTCACCCTCACCTTAATCCTCTCCCGTCAAGGGAGAGGAATTTTGAATAGAGATAAGTGTCCGGTGTACGAAGTTGGTGATAAAATAGAATACGCTTAGAAGACGGTGATTTATAAAATCTAAGAAGGGTTTGATGAACATACTTATCTTTGTTAATACGCCGGCCCAGGTCCATGAATTCAAATATGCAGCTAGGTCATGATGGACCGACGGCATCTTTTGTAATGCCCAGAGGAAATCATACAGTTACTTCAGGAGATATACATTGAAGATTTGTTTGGTGTGTAGTCCCGGTGGGCATTTAACTGAGATGGAAAGACTCTTTCCTGCTTTTGAGGGGAAAGAGTATTTTTTCGTTACGCACAGGTCTGAGTACTCACAGCATCTGGAAAAAGCTCACTTCATTGAATACAAGATAGGATATATCAGAGAAAGGATTACCTGGCTGAAGACCATATTTATTGCCTTCCGCATTCTGTTCAAGGAGAGACCCGACGTGGTGATTTCCACTGGTGGTGGGGAAATCGCTATACCATTCTGCTATGTAGGTAAACTTCTGCATGCGAATATTGTGTTCATCGAGACTTTAGCAAGAATTAAGACTCGCTCTGGTGCTGGAAAGTTTATTTACCCTATTGCAGATTTATTCCTGGTCCAGTGGGAAACATTATTAAAAAAATATGGCAAGAAAGCGCAGTATTGGGGGAACGTGATTTGATATTTGTTACCATAGGAGGAATGCGGGCTTTTGATAGACTGGTCAAGGAAATGGATCGTATAGCTGGTGAATTAGATGAGCAGGTAATGATGCAGATCGGCTCCACAAATTATGAACCTAAAAACTGTGACTATTTCAGATTCATGCCCAGAGATGACATAGAAGAGCTTTATGCCAGCGCCAGGGTGGTAGTGTGTCACGCCGGCACCGGCTCAATATTGACTGCGGCTAAGTACAATAAGCCGCTTATTCTTGTCCCCAGACTACAGAAGTATGGTGAAGTCTTCGATGACCACCAACTTGAGATTGCCAAGGAAATGGAAAATCGTGGAATAATCATAGTCTACGAACTAAGCAACTTAAAATTTGCAATCAAGAATGCGAATACGACTTCAGTAAAGGTTAGTGCCGGGAGCAATCTGACGGGCAGACTTAAAGAATATCTAGACAAGCTGGAGCGGTTATCGAAAGCTTAAAAATTACACAAAATGAAAATATCATCCTATAACTTGATTACTCCCGTTAAGAATGAGGAGGAACATCTCCCAAAATTGGCACATTGTGTTATCAATCAATCCCATCTTCCAGAAGTGTGGGTCATAGTAGATGATGGCAGCACAGATAGAACCCCTGAGATAATCAAGGAGTTAGCAACCGAACACGCATGGATTCATACCATACGAATCGAGGAAGGTAAAGAGAGGACTTTCGGAGCACATCTGTTTGAGGTATTCCGGATGGGACTTGATAAAAGCACAGAATTGGCCGGGGACGTCGAATATCTTATTAATTTAGATGCTGACGTAAGGTTTCACGACAACACGTTTGAAATTCTATGTGGGACAATGGATAAAGCGGACAACCTTGCCATAGCAAGCCCGAGATTAATGACGCTGAGAGAAGAAATAGATGTGGCAGAGCTCAAACGGCCGGAGGCGGTTCTCGATAATAAGAAACTGATAATCAGCACAGATAGAAACAGGGTAGATGAACCGACAAATGGAATACGAATATATCGCAGGAAATTCCTTGACGAGATAAGGGGCTTCCCGGTAAATGATGCTTCTGATGACATGATACTGGGCAAAGCCGTCATGAAGGGTTACAGCATCGGCTTTATCGATGGGCTCTGGGGATATTTAACGCGTGAAACAGGTACGACTTTGAAGAGCGGTTATGAGAGAGGAAAAGTCAGAGGGCACAGGCTATACATAACACACTACCATCCTCTTCTTGTGGCTGCGGCGTTTGCCTGGGACGCATTTTCAAAACCAGCCTGGGCTCTGGGAGTATTTACCGGCTATTTTGAGTCTCTTGTCAAGAGGGAAAAAAGGATCGATGACCCCGATGTTAAAAGGTATTATGGAAGAGAACGTTTCAAAAAAGTTTTATCGTTTATTAAGAGGCGGTTTACAGGTTAAAATGTTTAACGGATCTAACTCTCTTCTTCGTTATGCAAGATATATTGCTAGGGTAGAAGAGGCATAAACTGTTATATCGCAATGCCACTGCGTAAATTTGGGCTTCAGGATGATGGCTTAATCCGTTATGTAATGCTTAGCACCAGAGTTAGAATTAGACAGTCCATCCTTCACACCCCGGCAGAAGCTGATTAATTCACCCGTATCTCGGTGATAAAGCAGGCAAACAGCGGCTGTAAACCAGAACTGATAACCAAAGAAGTAGGCAAGGAAGCTATAGTATTGCGGTCTTGTTGCGTGCTTTCTCATGAACTTGAACTTGTTTCTTGACCAAAAATAGTGGAACAATGCGGCAGCATCTCCTCGGTGTGAAGTCCTTTGCCACAGTTTTTCTCGCATGGGTTTCTTATGCCAGATTTTCGCCATTGGGGCATAGATGGTTTTATAGCCTGCTCTCTCAGCTCTAAAGCAGTAATCAGTTTCTTCGCAGTAGCAGAAATAGCTTTCATCGAACAAGCCAACCTTCTTAATCAGCTGTTTCTTGATCAACAGGCAACAACCAGACACATAATCAACCTCACTCTGTACGTCAAACTTTCCAGTATCAATTTGTTTTCTGCCAATCATTCGACTTCTACCCGTCCACATACTTGTCATCACACCTGCACTTTGAATGCGGTTGGGGAAATTATGGAAGTAAATTTTCGGACCAACAATGCCGATAGAAGGATCGCTTTCAGCCACTTTGACCATTTGTGTAATGAAATCGGGGGCGACGACTGTGTCATTATTTAAAATCAGGAAATAATCGGCCAAAGAATTATCTAAGGCGTACCTTATGCCGATATTATTACCGCCGGTATAGCCATAGTTTCTATCATTTCGTATCAACTGTATATAATCACTAGATCTCTCCTGTATTACCTGGGCATCGTTTCCCCTGGATCCATTGTCTACTACGATGATTTCGTAATTAGGGTAAGTAATCTTCTTGATGGACTCCAGACACTCGATTGTGTCCTCCAGCCCGTTCCAATTGAGCACGATAATGGAGACATTAGGGTAATGCGTTATGGGTGACCCGTGATGTGTGATTGACTGCTTGTCATTCACGTTATTCAACCTTATTACTCATTACCAATCACTTTTTACTCAGCACTCTTTGCCAGTCACACTATAGTCCTCACTGTCCTGCCTTTCAGGTACTTTATCAGGCCGAGTAACAACTTTCTTACCCGCTCAACGCTTTCCTTTATTTCCTCATTTTGGGGATATCCCAAATCTTTTGATAGTAGCAGTTGTGTTTCTAGCTCAGCAAGAGAACCCAATGATACGTAAAGATACTGAATGAATTCCTTATTTGAGTTTCTTGCCGCGCCTTCAGCTAGATTACTCGGAATTGATACAGCTGCCCTTCTTATTTGAGATACTAATCCGTAAGTTTCTTCCTTAGGAAAATCCATCGTTAGCTCATATATCCTTTTTGCTAAAGACATCGCCTCTTTCCAGGCATCGAGATCCTTGTGCGTTTTGATTTCACTCATAACTCTCTATCCTTTGCTCATGGCTCATGGCGCATGGCGCATGACTCATTACCCTTCACTACTTACTCCTTACTCTTCGCTCTTCTCGCAGGGTTTTCCTTATTGCTTCAAACACTCTCTGCGAACTCATGTTGTCCCTAAATCCATTAAAACGGCCACATACAGCCTCTCTTTTCCGTTCCCAGCGGTCATTTTGTATTACTTCTTCTATTAGCTTTAATACTTCTGGCCAGTCCTTCGCTTTCGGACCCGGGGTCACCTCATCATAATCATAGTAGAATCCTTCTTCTTTGCTGTATTCCTCAATGTCGAAGGGTGTAAAGATAATCGGCCGATTCAACAACAGGTAATCAAAATAAATACTCGAATAGTCCGTTATGAGTATGTCTGTTTCCTTCAAGATCGGGTAAATGTCAGTTACTTCATCGCTGGATGGGGCGTATATCCTTTGTGAGGAACTTTTTCGGGCGGTCATATCGTCTCCCCTATCGAAGTAGTGTGCCTTGATTATAAGTATAGCATTTAAACCTTCGAGCATCCGCTGAGCTTCGTTTGAATCAAAACCATAACCGGCAAACAAATCTATCTGCTTCTTGCCTAACTGCCGGTGCGTAGGTAAGTACGTAATTACATATTTGAAGTTAATTTCGTTCTTGCTTCTTTCAATGTAATCACACCGATTCGAGGCGAGCCAGACGGTATCGAAGAGAGCGTCATTCCGAGGATAGCCTGTAACGCGTAGTCTATCCTTGTTGTCTCTAAAACCGGAACCTAACGTCCTCTTAGCTTCTTCTGAAGCAGCAGCGAGCAAATCATAACGACGTACTGTGAACGGGGAGACTTTCTCTACCAGTTCGACTATCATTGCCCGGAGCCTGTTGTTCACCCGGTAACCTGATATCGATCCCAATCCGCTGTCGTAGCCGATTTTCTTTAAAGGTGTCCCGTGCCACAGTTGTATTTTCTTAGCTTTACCTATAGCAAAGCCATTTACATCGCCCAAACAGTTGGAAATAACTACACAACTGGCTCTCAATGAATACAAAAACCCCTTTATGCTGAGCGGCTGATATGCTTCATACCCTTTGTTAGTAAGATCCTTGATGATTTCGTCTCTGTGGCTCAACCAGATAGCTCTAATTTCTGAGTGGTTCTCTGCGATGTAAAGAAACAGATACTTGGAGTTATCATTGAATACCTGTCCATCCCAGGACCCGAAAATCCACAGGTTCCTGTCCCTGGGAAGTAGAAAGGCAACCAAATATACTGGTAATAAGAGAAGACACAGAAAAAATTTGAAAACTTGTTTCCTCTGCATTTATTTCACTCAATCTGAAGTTTCATCTGCATCTTTCCGTTGCACGATAATATGCGTACTGAATCTTACGATTTTTTTGTAAATAGAGCTATAGTCGTACGTGGGTCTTTACGTTCTAGAACAATTTCAGTCACAGCCCGTAGCAACGGATAATTACCTTCGCTACCCTCTATCAGTATTTTGATAGCCTTAACCGTATTAATGCCTTCTACTGTTTTATTCCCTTCTTGCATCTTGGCAGCGGCATCTCCTGGCTTATAGCCTTTTCCTAGCAGAACGCCAAATTCCCTATTCCTGGTATTGCCTGTACAGCTCATCCACATATCGTTGCCCCAACATTGACTATCGGTAGAAAATGTCTTTTCTTCTCCACCCAGTTTACCGACTACGAACTTCTTAACCTCGCCAGCCGCTCTGGAGATCATATGCGTCTGGGACCCATATGAAAACCCCAACCCGTTGGCTATCCCCGCCAAGATCGATACCACGTTCTTGAACGCTGCAGCATATTCGACTCCTTCTATATCCGTGGTTGTGTAAACACGCAAGTTGTCCGTATTGAAGATATCCTTCAAAATCTTGAGAGTTCTGCTATCCTCAGAAGCGATGTCGACTCCGAGGGGTTCATGGTTAACGAGATCCTTTGCGATTGTCCCTCCGGCAAACATTGCTACAGAAAAAGGGTGCTTGATATCTCTGAGACACTCCGATATTATCACGGAAAATCTCAAACCTGTCTCAGCATCCAGGGCTTTGGCAGTATTTACGATTATCAATTCTCTGTTTATTTGTGATTTCAAATCGCTCATGACCTCTCTTATAGCATCCGAAATGACTGCAAGGATGAGGACGTCAGCATCAGCTATAAGTTCTTGGCTGTTATTGGAGAAGATTACGTTTGTGTCTATTCTGACATCTTTGTGGTGCAGTAGATGCGTCCTCTTTGTGCGGAGATGATCAACCAGTTTTTTGTTGCTATCATAGCCGTATAAGCTAAAGTCCTTTCCAGTTGTCTGCCTTCTGCCCAGGTGTTCCAACAAGGCGAAGCCAAAATTTCCTAATCCATAAACGGATACTTTTAACACGTTCATGTACCGTACTGTTTGTCAGGAAAATCTATCAATTCGCTAACATCCCTGACAATAAGGTCAGGCTGACTCTTATTTGTCTCAATGTCTTCTCGACGAGTTTCTCCACTTAACACGCAGACAAAATTGCAGCCAATGCGCTTTGATAATTCCATATCGGTATATAGGCGGTCTGCGATGATTACCACGTCTTCTGCTGCCACATTGCACTGCTTCATTACATGAGAAACCATCTCTGGATTTGGTTTACCAAAAATTTTAATTGGAATCTTGCCAGTAGCGACTTTAAATAAAGCCAACATTGAGCCGATATCGGGGATCATCCCCTCAGATGTTGGGCATACCACATCGGGGTGTGTCGCGATAAGATTAGCCCCTTTCTGTAGCAACAAGGCCACTCGGCATATTTTAGAGTATGTCAATTCTGTATCATAGCCCAGGACGATATAATTAGGGTTTTTTGCTTCAATATTGAAGCCAGCCTCTTCAAAGGCTTGTCTCATAGAATTTGTGCCTGCTATAAAAATGTCTCTGATTCCCTCCTTTAGAAGAAATTGAATAACTCCATCTGTCGACAATACTATCTCATCCTTAGAGGCTTCTATCCCCATGGAGTTCAGTTTTATCACGTAATCCTGTTTGGATTTGGATGAATTGTTGGAGAGGAAAAAAATATACTTATGCATGGCTCTTAGCTTTGCTAGAAATTTTGCTGCACCCCTGATAAGCGTGTCACCCAAATATATGGTCCCATCCAAATCAATAAAAAATAATCTCTTGCTTCCTAATGACCTAATTTTGCTGAAAAGTCTATCCGCAAGTAAAAGATCTTCGATGTCATCTATCTCAACCCAATGTCTATTCTCTGTGTTGAAAGGCACCATTTTTAGCACTCTCTCCTTCAAGAGGCGCTGTAACGCTACTTCAACCCAGTCCCTTACATTGGCTTCATCCTCGATGATCTTTCGTATTTCCTCAAATAGGAGCGCCGAGGAGCGGGAAGAGAATTTGTACACGTCTATCGAATTACCGTAAGCTAGTGAAGGTGGAATTTCCTTGCTAATGTCGGTTGCATATCCAAAGGCATCAACTTTAATTTTCATAGACTCGTTATTATACGAGCCTCTATCGCAAACTATTGCGTTGGGAGTGTCACTATGGACCAGCCGGTAAATAATATCTGGATCCAGAACGACATCCCCATTACTCATCAAGAATTCCTTCCCGGCCTCCTCCTTCTTCGCCAAATATAACGAATACATGTTATTCGTAGTTTTATACTCTTTGTTCTCAACTACTTTTACATTCGCCCTTTTAATTCTCTTGCAGTAGTCCTTTACTTCATCTGATCTGTAGCCTGCCATAACAATTATGTCTTTAACCCCAGCGTCGACATAAGCCTGTATCTGCCGAGCTAAAATAGATCTGCCACCAATTCTGATCATACATTTCGGTTTCATAGAGGTTATAGATTTAAGTCTGGAACCTGTGCCTGCGGCTAGAATCACTGCTTTCATATCCTCATGCCTTCACATTTAATTGCAGGTTATCTGTTATTCCGGGAAATATCTCTCGATGGAAACCCTCACTCTTTGTCTCTTAACAGCTTGCCTTTTCACAGGCTTGTTTGCGGTATGAGCAAGACTGACTGTGCCAACTTTTACTCAATTTCTGATTATTTGGAATGACAAACACAATTCTCGGGATAGAAATTGCTCCTTAGCATTGTGAAACCGCTCTACTATATCCTTAAATCTATTGTAGGTAAGGATTAAGATAAATATTTTGCGATAGATCATTGTGTTTTTGAGAATTGACTGTCGATGCTTCGGTACCTTGCTGCTAATCTATCATAGCAGTCCTGTCCAAGCAAGGATACTAGAGCTGCAGCAATATATTTGATATTCATCGGATATACTTTAACAGCTTTCAGTATGTAGCTTCTCCCTTGTTTCAATTCCCTTTCAGCGCACAAGAGGTCTCCAATATTGGCAAAATGGCGCGCCAAGATCCTTTTTTCTTTCTTAATGTCCCCAAAATGCGTCTCCAAAATTAATTTGTGCGCTCGAATAAGAGCATTCCTGTCACTTGAAATGCTGCCTGGTTGATAATATGAAATAACTAATGGCTCATCAATACATTTAAAGCAATAATATTTTGAAATTCTAATCCATAATTCCCAATCCTGAAGGCGAGGAAGGCGTTCATCAAACGTTCCTAACCGTGACAGGCATTCCGTTTTAACCATAGCAGCCGGGGTTCCGATGAAGTTGGTTTCCAGGAGGGACCGGTGGATGTTTCCCTCCTTTTGGGTTATTCTGGAAAATGGGATATAGACCTTCTTATTGTTTTTTATTCTCCAGAATCCTGTGTAAACTACCCCGACGTTGGAAGACGCATCTACAAAAACCTTAATCTGTTTCTCAAGCTTCTCGGGCAGCCATTCATCATCACTATCCTGAAATGCTATATAATCACCTCTGGCAATTTTTATACCGGTATTACGCGCCGCCGCGGCACCTTTAGTTACTTCATGTCGATTATATTGTATCCTTCCGTCATCAAAGCTCTTAACCAAGCCTTCTGTATTATCAGTGGAAGCATCATCGACCACAATGATTTCAAAGTCTTGGTAGGTCTGATTCAAAACACTCTGGATAGCCCTGTCTAGCAGATGAGCTCCATTATAAGTTGGGATGATTACGCTGACCCTGGTGTTCTCGCTCATTATTATCTCTCACGAGCGAAAGGTATTAAATTTCTTATAAATTTTTCTGAGGTAAGCCCTCCTAACAAAAAAGCCGACAATCATCCTAATTACTACAATAATTCCCCTCGTCTTATATGTATACCATAGCCATTTCAAGCGCCAACCTGAAACCGGCTTTAGACCTGGTTTTGCCATTGATTGAATAAAACGGGCCACCTTCTCATCTTCTCTATGAAGTTTTTCTATTTTCTCTTGTATGCCTCTTGCGGGAACAGCTTCCTCAATTACATCCATCATAGCTACATCACTTAGGAACCGGAAATCAAGGTCAGCATACTGACTAAGTCTATGTAATTGTGCTAATGTATAGTAGCAGCTTTCCGGTGACAAGCCATTTTTAACACCCTTCGTTTTCATGCACCCATTAATAAGCAAAACCTCCCTGTCAAGAGGTAAATTGTTACCTAGGGCATACCATTTCTGCACATATCTAAGGCCGGGATATTTTATGGGTGCAATGGGAGATATAGAAGTATCATTTGGCATTATCACAATCCACTGGTATTCAAGCTCCATAAGAGCTCGATAAACATTATCAGTTATTTTCAAATGAGGAGCCTTGAAACCTTTCACTAAGGGAATATCAGCCTCTCTTAATATTTCTTCTGCCTTTAGTATCCTTTCCTTGGTCTCATCCCAAGACATATCCGAAAATTCACAAGATGTGTGCTCATAGCCATGGAGGGCGATTTCTATTTTGTTTTCAGCAATCAATGAACGCACCCAAGAACACCATTCAGGGCTTTGAGCCAGAGGATGTTTCCCTTCCAGATTTGGTATGGTGAACATGGTAATCTTCATATCAGGGAACCTTTCCCAGAGTATATCCAAATAGCCAAATACACCCCTTTGCATTAACCCTCCATGGTCAGGATTCTGGCAGGTACAAAAATCATCCAAGTCGAAACTTATTATGTACTTATAATACTCCCTCATTCGATGCTTTCAATCTCCGAATAATTATGGATTATTGGATCATATCTGTATTTATAAGCAAAGCCGTGGGAAAGATCTTTCCACCTGGGATATTTCTTTATTTGGCCCGCTGTGGTGTCGATGTTCAAACCGATCAACTCTCTAATCCTGCCAATTTGATAGCCATATTGCAGCAGCTTAATCGAAAAACGACCATCTTCATGGCTATGCAAGGGCAATGTTGGGGTTACATAGCCTATTCTATCTATAACCGTTTTCGGAATAGCTCGAAGAGCGCCTGCGATACGAGCTAGCCACTCTATTGTTATATTGGGACTGATATGCTCTACCTTTAATGCCGATAATTTTGTACTGCCCCCAGTGATCGTGCCACCTAGCACGCACTTTGGAGCCAATTCTCCCAAAGCTTCATAAGCCTGCAACAGCATCTCCAACCAGCCCTTGGTTTGAATCTCTATATCATTGTCTATTTTAATGTATAGGTCAGCCTCTGAGATTCGGAACGTCTGGTAAACACTATAAGCAATGCCTCGATTGAGTTCATTGATTATTAACCTAATTTCCCTTTTTTCTTTTTCCAGTTGCTTTAGATATTCCATTGTGCCGTCTGGATAGGGAAAGTTATTATCCACAATAACTAATTCAAAAGGGAAACTCGTATTTCTATATATACTTTCAATACATCTCTCGGTGTATTCCCTTCGACCATAACATAGTATATGAATGTTAACTCTACACTCTTTTGCTATCATTACCCTACCTTTTTATAATACTCATAACTATGACATCTTAAAATTTGCCATCTTTAAATACCTTGTCCAGCAAGATGCCTTCCTTGCTGAATCGCCGCTTCAGATATATTCGGCTGGAGTAACTGCACTTTACGTATCCACTTTTTCATCCCACACCACCAAAATATTGTGATATTTGAGATATCCTGGCCTCTTGAAGTCGACAAAGCCGCAATTCCGTGCCATCGTATGTTACTGTTTCTGTTTTCGTGCTCGTAAAAAATATTACCCCTCGTATGGGCTACTGGTCCACTATTCCTTGCAATGAACTCATTGTCATCGCGCAAGCGATCTGAAGCATATGATGGCACAATTATATCCTATAAGGCTAGCTTTCGTTAGGAAGTATCGATCCCGTTCCGAAATCGCAATACGGTCACTCACAAGGTTTGGGAACATGCGACTAATTGTAACCAAAGTTCGCCCTTCTGACAAGGAAAACCTTTGCGAGTCTTCAACGAAGGAATCACCAGTCTCGATAATACCCTTAGGACAACTCCATAGCTGGAACTCTGCCTTCGGACGTGATAAAGTAATGGACGAATGCTAGGCCCTTTAACGAGGAAATGAATGCGTGGTTGTTGAATCAGTTAGCTTTTCGCGTGTGCGCAAAGAGGAGTGAAATGTGAAGGATACATGGGTTTTAAGGGATTACCAAAGTGGTGATGAGCTTCAAATATTGAACCTTTATGAGGCAGTGAACAGCAGGAAGATGCCTATGGAATACTGGCGCTGGAGGCATGACAGAAGCCCGTTCGGCAGAAGTATAATAAAACTGATTTTCTCTAATGCGAAACTCATCGGACACTATGCCGTTACTCCGATGGATGTAATGGTTAATAATAGACCGCTGCGGGCCGTTTTCTCTCTGCATACCTTGACTCATCCCGCTTTTCAAAGGCGGGGAATATTCACATCCCTGGCAGAAGAGGTCTATAAGGAGTGTCAATCCGAGGGTTTCAGTTTTGTCTACGGTTTTCCTAACTCGAACTCCTATAATGGGTTCACAAACAGGCTCGGGTGGACAGGCTTCGGTAAGATGAGCAGCCTGGAAAGGAACCTTGATGCCAAAGCTAGAGCGGCCTCAGAAGCTAGAAATATTAATCAAATTGGTGGGTTCGACGACAGGGTGAATGTATTATGGCGTAAGATTAAAAGTGCCTACCCTATCATCGTTCCGCGAACCAAGGACTACCTCAACTGGCGGTTTCTCGAACACCCCATTGTAGAGTATCCCATGTATACAATAACATCGGAAAGCTCTGAACTGCTGGGCTACATGGTATTGAAAGTATATAGAGATGGGGATCTTACGAAAGGACATATTGTCGATATGCTCAGTGTGGATGATGAACACACGGTCAGAAGCCTTGTTAATAGTGCCTATGATTATTTTCTAGAGAGAGGGATAGGGAACCTATCCTGCTGGATGCCCGAAGGATGCTTCTGTACACAAATACTTAGAAGCGAGGGCTTTGTCAGCAAGGAATTCGATGTCAACTTTGGCGTCAAAATATTTGAAAAAGCGAACGCGGCGTTAGGGAGCATCGAACAGCTCGACAACTGGCACCTGACAATGAGCGACTTAGATGTTGTCTGAGGAGAAACAAGATGAATGTGATTGTATTCAGCCCGCATCCTGATGATTGCGAGGTGCTGATGGGTGGTACCATTGCGCAATATACCAAGAGTGGGCATAACGTTAAGATTGTGCTGGTCACGATACCAAGCGAGAGAGAGTGCAGAATTAAGGAATCAAAGAAGGCTGCTGTAATTCTGGGTGCTCAGCTCATCGTACTGAACGTAGATCCACATCAATTAGCATTTGGCCGCACGCTGGTCGAGTCTTTCGATCAGATTGTACGTGACTTTCCGCCGGACGCCATTTACACAAGCTGGCTTGGCGATTCGCATCAGGACCATGTTGTTGTTTCTCAGGCAGCCATTGCCTCGGCAAGGCGAAATAGGTGCTCGGTGTATATGTATGAGCAAGCTCTTCCCGGCGGTCTATCTCCTTTGACTTTCAGGGCACAGGCTTTCGTTGATATCTCGGAAACAATCGACTTGAAGATTCAGAGTGTTCTGGCTCATGAGTCTCAGGTTCAAAATTTCACCGAGCAATGGATTGAGGGAATAAAAGGTAGGGCGGCGTACATGGGGTTTCGAATCAATGTGAAATATGCCGAGGCATTTGAGGTGGTCAAAGAAATCAAAACGATTTGATTTATGTCCTGCTCATTGCCTGGATTCTTACAGTTGCAAATATAATGTGTTCTTTAACATAAAGGTTTAAGAGTTTAAATCGTTTTAAAGCAACCTATAGATTCTTGGTGGTAAAAATATAGATGGCTGGGGTCACTATGATAATTCCTCTTCGTTACTGATAGAAACAGCTTCCCTCCTAGCTTAACTACTTTTTTTATAATACTCATAACCATGATATTTCGAAATTTGCCATCTTTAAATACCTTGTCCGACAAGACGACTTCCTTACTGGCCCCGCAGCTTCAGATATATTTGGCTTGAATAGCTGGATTTTAGACATCCGCCTTTTGAGCCCACACTACCAAAACATGGTGATATTTGGGATGTTCCAGTCTTTTGAAGTCAGTAAAGCCACAATCTGCCATCATCCTAGTAAGGCGTTCATAGGTGAAGCCAGTTAGATGATCTTGATGACTACCGTAGGCTTTAGTCGGTGATTTATTTCCTCCATAAATATTGTTGATTGCCTCCTGCTCGTTTAAAGTTTTATCGACTAACCAATCATGAAATACTCTCTCTAAATCGGGAACCTCGATTTGTATTGTTCCTTCCAGTGACAAAATACGATTCCACTCCTTAAGCGTTCTCATGGTATCCCATGGGGGAATATGCTCAAGCAATTGCTGAGTAAATATATGTTCAACAGAATTATCCTCAAATATGTGGAGGTCAGTGACATCAGCAACCACATCACAAACAAAGGCCCAGTCTTTAATATCAATATTAACGTAGCCATCTAAATGGATTCTGCCACAACCCAAATGTAACCTAAGTGGTTTTTGCTTTAGCAACCTACGCCCACGACGTCTTCTAGTGCGAGTCTTGATAAAAGATGGGATTCCCCACTTTCTCCAAAAATAGATCGAAGCAACTTTAATTAAACCCAAAAGCCCATGCCTTCTATAAGATCCCATTGACTTTTTTATTATCCGTTGAATTTGCTTCATCACCTCATTGCTTAAGCTGCTTTTAGTAGTGAATATTTGTTCCATGCATATCGCTGGGGATTCATTACGACTATCTACTTCAAATTTCTGTAATACTCGATAGTTTGTTTCAAGCCCTGTCGCAGGCTTACGGAGGGTCTGAACCCTAGAAGAACTCTCATCTTTGTGATATCAGGGAAGCGATGTTTGACGTCCTTCTCCCGTTGGGAAACAAATCTTGGTTCAAGCTTTCCTCCTTTGCCACAAAGATCTATGATCTCTTCAGCTAGACGCAGGACAGTGATTGGCTGCCCTGTTCCGATATTGATGACTTCACCATCGGACTTATCGGTCATCGCGGCAGCTATCGCGCCGCCAATGCTGTCGCTGACATAGACAAAGTCTCGTGTCTGGGAGCCATCGCCAAAGATAGTTGGTGGTTGATCTTGAAGTACCTGCCTGATGAAAATTCCAACTACAAAACCATAATCCGAGCTATCTTGCCTCGGACCATAAACATTGAAAAGACGCAAAGAGCAGGCCTTCAATCCATAGGTATAGTGGTATGCTTCCATATACTTCTCCCCCATAATTTTGACCACCGCATAGGGTAACTTAGGATTCACATGTCCGTTTTCTGTTTCGGGTATCTCCACTGGCTGCCCGTATACTTCAGAGGAAGAAGCGTGAACAACTTTCTTTACACCATACCTTCGGGACAACTCCAGGATGTTCTTTACCCCTTCAGCGTCACGGAGCACAGACAACGGATTTTCCAGAGTCCGCTTAACTCCAACAACTGCAGCATAGTG
>Ga0315539_1000489_pt1 | contig 29636 bp, 24 predicted proteins | sample SalMarSW160150MG_FD_203097 | JGI IMG/M metagenome (GOLD analysis project Ga0315539, IMG submission 203097) | Salt marsh sediment microbial communities from the Plum Island Ecosystem LTER, Massachusetts, United States - Salt Marsh Sediment SW1601-150 ...
GGTGATAGCAGTTCTCTGCGTCAGGCAATCGCAGAAGTTTTTGACGAACTTAATAGTAATCCGGAAAGCGATTTGACACTTCGCTTCCGTGACCCATTGTCTAAAAATTTACTCAAGGTAGCTTAGTCAATTGCGGCGTCATCTTGATTAACTTTCATGACTCGTTTCAACTTAAACGCGAACCCCCAAAATATTAGTCGCAGACATTAATAAAGCTAAATCCTTGCTTGGATGGGGATCTGATATTGACAAGGAACATGGCATCTGGATGATGCTGGGCTGGCTGAAGGATCGTGTTATGTAAATCGCTTCTCTCCGTTCAACTCCAACACTTAAAATAATTGCCGGAGTTGAACAATTTACACACCCAAATGATACGGAGAATATTTTGCAACTGAAATTACTTGATATACTGGCATGTCCGAAATGTCAGGGTACACTGATCTGCCTTCCCACGGAGACCGATGACGAGATGGAGGTAATTACCGGCAACTTAAAGTGCGAATCGTGCGAAATTGTTTATCGCATTCGTTCGTCAATCCCTCGTTTCGTGGATGAAGATAATTACGCTGCATCTTTTGGACTTCAATGGAACCTCTTTAAATATGAACAAATCGATACGAAGGCCAGTGTAAATCTTTCAGAAAACAGGTTCTATTCGGAAACGGGTTGGACCAGCGACTGGCTGAGCGGCAAGTGGCTACTCGATGCGGGATGTGGCGCCGGGAGGTTTTTGGATATTGCTTCAAGGAGCACTTGTGAATTGGTTGGGGTGGATATAAGTAATGCTGTTGATGCCGCGGCGGTTACCATGCGTGGACGGCCTAATGTCCATCTGGTACAAGCTAGCATTTATGAGCTTCCTTTTAAAGCTGAGGCATTTGATGCATGCTATTCTATAGGAGTTATACAACACACTCCTGATCCTCCCAAAGCGATAAAATCTCTACCACGATTATTGAAAAAAGGCGGGAAAATAGCCCTTACCATTTATGAACGGAAGCCGTGGACCACTTTGAACGCAAAATATCTCATAAGACCGCTGACAAAAAGGATGAACAAGCGGGCACTCCTGTTTTTGATCAAAATAGTGATGCCTGTTTTTTACCCAATTACCGCATTTCTGTTCCGCATTCCCATCATTGGACGGCTATTTACGTTTGTTATCCCGATCGCGGACTACGCCCATTCGCCCGGGCTTTCATTTAAGCGCCGGTACCGTTGTGTTATTTTGGATACATTTGATATGCTTTCCCCTCAATTTGATTATCCCCAGACACAACAAGAAATTAACGCGGCTTTATCTTGTTCGGGAATCATGAATATCAGACGGATCAAGCCAAACGGGCTCCATCTTGTGGGGGAAAAAGGGACATGAGTAAAATAAGAGGATTTATAAAAGTGGTGGTGTTACGATGACTGGACAGGAATTAAGAATATCAATAGCTCAACTCGTTGAAAAGTTTTACAAAACAAAGACTGTTGACAATAAGTTTGTGCCTGGTAAAACACCGATAAGGTATGCAGGAAGAGTTTTTGACGAAAAGGAGCTTCAGGCGGCGGTGGAGGCTTCACTTGATTTCTGGCTGACCGAGGGGCGTTTTGTCCAGCAATTTCAAACCGAACTTGCCGCCAGGATTGGTGTGAAGTATGCCTTTCTGGTCAACTCCGGTTCATCTGCCAATCTTTTGGCGCTTTCGGCCTTGACCTCGCATTTACTGGAAGACCGCAGATTGAAACCGGGTGATGAAGTTATAACTGTTGCGGCGGGTTTTCCAACGACGGTGAACCCGATTGTCCAGAATGGTCTTGTACCGGTTTTTGTGGATGTGGACATTCCGACTTATAATATCAATACAGATCAAATAGAAAAAGCAATCGGCCCGAAAACAAAAGCGTTTTTTATCGCACACACCCTGGGCAATCCATTTAATCTCGATGAAGTCATGAAAGTTGTAAGCAAGCACAACCTCTTCCTGATAGAAGACAACTGTGATGCCTTGGGATCCACCTATCGAGGGAGGCACACCGGGTCTTTCGGCCATCTGGCAACGCATTCCTTCTATCCGGCGCACCATATCACGCTTGGAGAAGGCGGTGCGATTGCAACTTCTGATAAGACAATGGCCCGTATCGTTCAGTCTCTTAAAGATTGGGGACGTGACTGTTCGTGCGGCACCGGCGAGAATAATAAGTGTGGGCAAAGATTTTCTAAACAGTACGGGGAGCTCCCTTTTGGATATGATCATAAGTATGTCTATTCACATATCGGATACAATCTAAAATGTACCGATATTCAAGCGGCAATAGGCGTAGAGCAATTAAAGAAACTCAGCAAATTTTGCGAAGTACGTCGAAACAATTTTAAACGGTGGCATGAGGGATTCAGAAACTATAAGGACCTCTTCATCTTGCCGGAAGCGACGGAAGGATCTGACCCTGCATGGTTTGCATTCCCTGTTACAGTTGAAAAAAACGCAGGTTTTACGAGAACAGCATTAACAGACTATCTGAATGAAAATTTGATAGAAACAAGAAACCTCTTTGGTGGCAATTTGCTCCGTCAGCCCGCTTACCTGAACATTAATTATCGCAAGACAGGTAATCTTATAAACACAGACCGCATTATGAATGACACATTCTTCCTTGGAACCTTTCCGGGAATCACTAGCGAGCAGATAGAATATACAATGGATATTATCGATAAATTTGTGAGGTCAAGATGAAGACAGTTATCCTCTGCGGAGGTCAGGGTACTCGCATACGCAACGTAAATGAAAATATCCCGAAGCCTATGATACCAATCGGGAGCCAGCCGATTCTCTTGCATATCATGAAGATTTACAGCACTGCCGGATTCAATGAATTCATCCTTTGCCTGGGTTACCAAGGACAGGTCATAAAGGAGTTCTTCCTAAATTACCATACCATGGTAAATGATATTACCATAAACCTGTCCACACCCCATGCAATCGAGTATCATAACGGCAATAATCATGAAGACTGGAAGGTCACCCTTGCCGATACCGGTGTTGACACCATGACCGGAGCGCGGGTTGCGAGGATAAAAAAGTACCTTGGCAATGACGAGAATTTTATGCTGACCTATGGTGACGGACTTGCCGACATCGACATAAAGGTATTGGTGGAATTCCATAAATCCCACGGGAAGATGGTAACCGTAACCGGCGTACATCCCGCCGGGCGGTTTGGTGAAATGGAGCTTTCTGAAGATGGCTGTATCAGGGCCTTCGCGGAAAAGCCTCAGACTTCCGAAGGTCACATTAACGGTGGGTTCTTTGTAATGCGCGGGGAATTTATCGATCGTTATTTGAGCGAAGAACCTGATCTGGTCCTGGAAAAGTCCCCTCTTTCACGATGTGCGAAGGATGGAGAGATGGTGTCATTCAATCACAATGGCTACTGGCAGCCAATGGATACCTTCAGAGAATATCAGATACTCAATCAACTTTGGGCAGAAGGAAATGCGCCATGGAAAGTATGGACTTAAAATTATTCGGGGACGTTTTTCGCGGAAGGCGCGTCCTGATAACCGGTCACACCGGATTCAAGGGTTCCTGGCTTGCCCTGTGGTTGCATGAATTGGGTGCGGAAGTTACCGGATTTGCCCTTGCGCCTGAGACATGGCCATCCCATTTTGAACTAATAAAGTTAAAGGAGATCATAAACCATATCGAGGGTGATATCGGGGATTCCCGCATAGTGAATAAGGCCTTTAAAAAAGCCGTTCCGGAGATAGTCTTTCATCTGGCAGCCCAGGCCCTGGTTCGGAATTCATACGACGATCCCAAAGGAACTTTCGATACTAATATAGGCGGAACCGTCAATATCCTTGAGGCCGTCCGCACTTCTTCATCTGTTAAAGTGGCGGTGATTATTACTTCTGACAAGTGCTATGAAAACAAAGAATGGGTGTGGGGATATCGTGAAAATGATCCCATGGGTGGCCATGATCCCTATAGTGCAAGCAAAGGGGCTGCCGAAATTGTTTGCTCTGCTTATCGCCGCTCTTTTTTTGGCAAAATGGGGCAGGGGCCCTGCATAGGTTTTGCCACCGCTCGCGCAGGGAACGTCATCGGTGGCGGTGACTGGGCCAGAGATCGCTTAATACCTGATTGCGTGCGTGCCTTGTCAGAAAACAGGCCGATAATGATAAGAAATCCGAATGCCACCCGCCCCTGGCAGCATGTTCTTGAGCCCCTCTCCGGCGATCTATTTCTTGCACAGCAACTGCTCAATGATCCCGGCAGATTTTCCGGCGCATGGAACTTCGGGCCGGCAGATATAGAACACATTAATGTTATGGAACTTGCGGAGAGATTTATTGCTGCCTGGGGCGAGGGCGAAACCGCTGCTGTGGAATCGAACCGCTCTGCCCCGCATGAGGCTCATCTGTTGCGGCTTTCAATTGACAAGGCTGCCTTTGAACTGGGCTGGTTTCCCGTATTGTCCAGTTCAAAGGCGATGGATTGGACAATCGACTGGTATAAAATATGGCGGCAGGGCAAGAAAAATTTAAGGGATGCGTCTCTAAAACAAATTCACGCTTATGCTGAGACTGCGTTGGAGAAAAAGGCTGGATGGGTGAACAGGACTTGACCGTACCAAAACCCAAAAAGATTCTTCTTACCGGCGCAACAGGATTTCTTGGCAGTCACCTGTTACGCGCATTCATCGAGAATGGCTTTCAGGTTGTCATCCTTAAGCGTAGTTTTTCCGACACCTGGCGCATAGGGGACCATCTTGACAAGGTCAAAAGTTATGATATCGATATAGTCCCGCTTGAGAAACCATTTGAAGAGTGCGGAAGGTTTGACTGTGTGGTTCACACAGCTACAAATTATGGGAGGCGAGGAGAAAGAGCGGTCGAAGTGTTTAAGGCCAACTTGGGCTTCCCCTTGCGACTGATTCAGGCGGCGGCTTTTTTTAATACGGCAACTTTTTTTAATACGGCAACGGTATTATATACGTATCTTAACTATTACGCCTTGAGTAAACGTCAATTTGATGATTGGGGCAGGATATTTGCGAACCAGGGGAAGATTAAATTTGTCAATATCAAACTGGAAAATATGTATGGCCCTGGCGATGATTCATCAAAATTTACAACCCATATCGTTCAAAGCTGTATAAAGAATGTCCCTGAACTTGCCTTAACTCCCGGAGAGCAAACAAGGGACTTTATTTATATTGATGATGTTGTAGATGCATATTTGTTATTGCTCAAAAATTGTACAGAAGGAGAAGCCAAATTTCTGGAATATGAACTGGGGATTGGGAAAGCGGTAAGTATCCGGGAATATGCGGAAACAACCCGTTCACTGACAAATTCCTCAACGAGGCTGAGATTTGGGGCACTTCCATATCGGGATAACGAGATTATGCACTCTGTGGCGGATATTTCTTTGCTTATGAACATTAGGTGGAAACCGAGACATGACTTGATAACAGGCTTGAAAAAAACGATCGAGTGGGAAGGAAACGCATGCGGTATCTAATAACCGGTGGTTGTGGCTTTCTTGGTTCCAACCTGTCTGCAGAGGTGTTAGTGCGAAGAGAGGAGTTGGCAGTTCTCGATAATTTATCTAAGTCTGGTTCTGTAAATAATCTTGATTGGCTGAAAAGACAGGGGGAGCTACGATTCATAAGCGGAGACATTCGCGATGCCTCTACAGTGGACAAGCTTGTTGCGGACTTTCGCCCGGACTGCATTTTTCATCTTGCTGGTCAGGTGGCAATGACTACGTCCATCGCCAATCCCCGGCTGGATTTTGAAGTAAACGCCCTGGGAACGCTGAATGTATTGGAGGCAGTGCGTAAACACGTGCCCGAGTGTATCGTCGCATATTCATCCACGAATAAGGTCTATGGCGACCTGGAGTGGGTAGAATATATTGCGGCAGATACCAGATATGTCGCTCCGGATTATCCGAATGGGTTTGATGAGAGCATCTCGCTATCTTTTCATTCGCCTTATGGATGCTCAAAGGGCGCAGCGGATCAATATATGCTTGATTACTCTCGAATTTTCGGATTGAAAACCGTAGTTTTCCGTCATTCCTCCATGTATGGGGGAAGGCAATTTGCGACATACGATCAAGGTTGGATTGGGTGGTTTTGTCAGAAAGCTTTGGAGTCGAAAAAAGGGATATTGAATGAACCTTTTACTATCTCCGGAGATGGCAAACAGGTAAGGGACGTTCTTCATGCCGAGGACATGAAGAGACTCTATTATGCAGTGATTGAGCATATCGATCGTGTCAAGGGCTATGCGTTTAATATTGGTGGTGGAATGAAAAACTCTCTTTCGCTGCTTGAGCTGTTTGACTTTTTAGAAAAAGAACTGGATGTAAAACTGGCCTATACTAAAATACCATCGCGAGTGAGTGATCAGAAAATATTTATCGCAGACATTAATAAAGCAAAATCTTTGCTTGGATGGGAAGCTGATATTGACAAGGAGCACGGCATCAGAATGATGCTTGACTGGCTGAGGGATCATGTTGCATAAATCAGACGCCTTACCACTGACGGACTCAACCTTGTGGGGCAAAAGGGCTAAAGTGGGAATTCTATGTCTCAGTTATGAAGGTTTTATGTGGAGAGATTTGAATGGGCAAACATAATATGAGCATTAATCTTAGAAAGATTGCCTCTAAAATAGTCGGTGATAAAGAAAAGCTATTCGCTATTTTCAACAACCTTGGCTTAAGTCGTTCACTGCGTTTTTTTAAACGCAGTCATCTTACTATCCTCACTCTCCATCGCATTTCTGATGAAAGGGATTATTTCTTTGACCCGATATCACCGCGAGCTTTTGACGGTGGTCTGAATCAGCTCGACATCAGCTTGGCCAATAGTTCTTTTTCGGATGGTAAGAGGCAACATAATTGCCCCATATCAGAAAAAATCAACGGACGCCAGCAAAAAATGAAAAAAAGTGAAAAAAGTTTTTGGCCGGGGGAATTTGATCGGAAAATCGGGTAACTTGTGGGTTGAAACGAAAATTTATGGGTTGAAAATCAGTGTGATTTTAGCCCTTTGGACTTATTAAATTACCTCACAATACAAGAACGGAGGTGTCAGCATGGAAAGGATTCCCAATGCAGTATACACAAAGGAGCTTCGGGAGGAAGCGGTCAAGATGATAACAGAGGGCGGTTTGAACGCATCTGAGGTTGCGCGCAGGCTGATTCATTGGCCCTCGCTGGTCTGGGGCTTCCCCGGCCGCAGCAATAAGGCCAAAGCGCAGGTCTGCGATGAAAGGCCGGTCAACTCGATGCGGCGCCTACTCTCCACCCGCGCCTACCGTCACTACAATAAAGAGATCTACACCCGATTCCTGGCACAGAACCCGGATGTCTCGGCCTGGAAGCGGCCGATACTTCGACTCATCGCCTCGATTCCAGAGGCCTGGCTGGCCGTACTCTTCATGGCCTATGTGCTTGCCGGCAGAATATTCTTACCCGACTGGCGGACGCTCTCCCTTTTTCACCTCGCCGGGGATTATGAACGCTTCGAGCGCTTATCGCGTTTCACGCTCTCTCGCCGTCAGGTGACAAAACCGATAGGCCTTTTGAGCTCGGGGGGGAATCGGATGAATAGAATCTTATTCATTGATGCTAATAGATATTGGGATGACAAAAGGGAGTTCGAAACTCTTACTGATCACCCAGGCCTTTTATATTTATGCAGCTATCTGAGGCAGGAATTCGGACCAGACTATTTCGACATAAAAATTATTTACAGGGATATTGAACAGAGTTTGGCCAGCTTCAAACCGGATGTAGTGGGAATATCATCCGTTACACAGAATTTCGAGATAGCAAAAAAACATGCGAAACTCGTGAAATCCGCTGGATATACTGTCATCATGGGTGGAGCCCATATTTCCGCAATGCCGGATGCTCTTACAGACGATATGGATGTTGGCGTTGTGGGGGAGGGTGAAGAGACTCTTGCCGAATTGATGAAGTTGTATGAAAGGGAAAAGACATTTGCGAATAAAGAATCGCTTCACCAAGTTAAAGGCATCGTCTATAGCCATAATGGCAAAAAGATTCAAACAGAGCTGAGGCCCTTAATCGCTCCCTTGGATAAGATCCCTTTTCCGGCTCGAGACTGTTCATACATTAACCGAGGCATCGGTGTTTTTACTTCAAGAGGGTGCCCGTACAAATGTCGTTTTTGCTTCACAACACTCCATTGGAAGAAGGTCCGGTTTTTTCCCCCGGAGTATGTCGTTAAGGAAATCAAGGATATCGTTGAAAAATATCATCCCAAGCACATAACCATCTACGATGATTTGTTCATTCAAGACAAAAAGCGATTAGCCCACATCGTGGATCTGCTAAAAGAAGCAAAGATACCGAAATACGTTAGTTTTAACTGCAATGTCCGAACGGATCATGTAGATGATAGGACTGCCGCACTTCTTAAAGAGATGGGCGTTAGAGATGTCTTCATGGGGGTAGAATCAGGGGTTCAGAGGAGCCTGACCTACTTGAAGGGAGGCAAAATAACAGTAGAACAGAACCGGATGGCGATTGAAATATTGAAGAAACACGGCATTCGATGTAAAGCGGGAATTATAATCGGTGCACCCACCGAAACGAAAGAAGAAATACTGGGACAGCAAGAATTCGAGACTGTGCTTTCCGGTTCGGGAATCGTAAAAATCAAGAGACTTGACGCAGACGGACTCAATCTCGTGGGGGAGAAAGGTTAAATGGGGATTCTATATCTTAGTTATAATGGCCTTATGGAACCTCTGGGCCAATCTCAGGTTTTTCAATATCTCCAGAAATTGGCACAAGGTCACGAAATCACTTTGGTAACGTATGAAAAAAAACGCGATTGGAATGATAAAGCCCGCCGTGACTATACATCACAGGCTACACAAAAAGCTGGAATTCGCTGGATACCACTTCGCTATCACAAGAGCCCTACGACACTGGCTACGTTGTATGATTTGACTGTTGGCTTTATCGTTTGTATTTACCTGTGCATACGCTACCGTGTCCGTATTGTCCATGCAAGAGCTTATATCATCTCTGTGTTAGGTTTGGGGCTTAAACGGACCCTGGGGCCGCGGTTAATTTTTGATACAAGGAGCTTTTTGCCTGATGAACGGGTTGAACTTGGTATCTGGAGAAAAGAATCTCTTATTTATCGGATTAGCAAATGGCTTGAACGACGGCTCCTGATGGAGGCGGATGTGGTTGTTGCCCTGACTCAAAAGGCAATTGATGTTATGAGGGAATATCCTTTTCTCCAGGGCCAATCGAAACATTTTGAAGTCATACCGACCTGCACAAATCTTGAATTATTTCGACCCGTATTTGATCGCAAGAAGCATTTGGATCAAGGGGATAATCAGCAATTTACGTTGGGTTATGTTGGGAATGCAGGTTCGTGTTACCTGTTCGATTCAGTGCTGGAATGCTTCATGGTGTTAAAGCAGCGGCGTCCAAATGCCAGAATGTTGATTATCAATCGAAACGATCATTCTCATATACGTGAACGTCTGCAAGTTTACGGAATAGGAATGGATTCGGTTGAAATCAAGGCAGTAGATCATCAGGATGTCCCTCATGAAATTGGGCGTATGGATATAGGTATCTATTTGATTGCCCCTCATGCCTCCAGAGTCTCAGCCGTTCCGACTAAGATGGGCGAATTTCTGGCTTGCGGTGTTCCTTGTCTGGCCAATGCAGGGGTGGGGAATGTTGAGGAAATTCTTGAAAATGATCGAGTCGGGGTCGTTCTGCACGAGTTTAATCCGCAATCCATGGAAAAGGCTGTGAATCAATTGTTGGACCTTGAAGGTGATCCAGAAGTGCACGACCGGTGTATTTCTGTTGCTCAACGGTATTTTTCATTGGAGAATGGTGTGAGTGCCTACGACAGCATTTATCGTGAGTTGATGGGAAAAAGCATATGAATGAAGAATTATCGATTTGCATACCAACCTATAATCGTTCCCAATACTTGCTCCAGACCTTAAAGTCATTTCTACCCCAGGTTATGTCGCAACAAATACCGATATATGTGTCTGATAACAACTCCACCGATGGCACTCTCAACATGTTGTCTCAATTTAAAAAAAATCATTATCCACTTCTTTTTTTCAGAAGAAATAGCAGTAATTTAGGCATTGACCGAAATATTGCCAATGCTATTTCCATGGCTTCGAGTCGCCACGTGTGGTTATTCGGAGACGATGATGTTCCACGCCCTGGTGCCATAGACCGCATACTAAGCCATCTCGGCGATGACTATAAATTACTGGTGGTGAATGCCTCTTCATACAATCTTGATTTCTCCGTCCGGATAGAGGAAAGGAGAGTGAAGTTATTGCATGACAGGATTTATGAGCCATCGGAGCATGAGCGGCTTTTAATCGATACGGCAAGCTACACCGCATTCCTCGGCGGATTGGTGGTTGAAAGAAACCTCTGGCATTCTATTCCGCAAGAAGAATTTATGGGCAGCGATTATATCCATGTGGCTGTCGCATACAGATATATTGTGGGCTATAAGGCCCTATTCCTGGCTGAACCTTTGAACAATATCAGACTCGGAGGCGCCAGTTGGGCGAACAGATATTTTGAGGTCGAGTTGATTAACTGGCCGGAAACGATATGGGCTCTGCCCTCGGAGCATTATTCTGACAGGGCCAAAAGCAGGGTTTGCGAAAAGAAACCGACCCATTCCGTCAAAAGATTGCTGGCAACAAGGGCATATGGCTATTATGGAAAAACGGAGTATACTCGATATATCCAACCAGACAGCACAATATCGGGCTGGAAAAAAAGACTGCTTTATGCCATAATCTTTTTACCGCAAAAGCTGGTGGAGTTCAATTTAATTTGTTCCAAATATCTGCAGTGTATTTGGGGGAAACCCAATCTCAAACTGACGCTTTATAGATTGTCGGCGTGATTCAGACATAAACGAGAAGTCGTTAATCCAGCTTGTCGTAAGGTAGTCTAAATAAGATTATCATGAAGAACCTGAAGGCTCGTTTGCAATATGTTTTTTCAAACGATTTTCGGATAGCTTTAGAAATAGCCATTGTTATTCGTCTGGGCGTTTTTTTGATCACTGCAGCAGTTCCGATCACTGCTGACAGCCGGAGTCTTGTGTCTCCGACCATTGCTTATGGCACGGATTTGACATTCTACCAGGATAGAAAGAATGTGCTTATTTCTAAGTCTATGGGTGATTTGGTCAGGGAATATTTCGGTTTTCCAACAAAGATTAGAGGTATGGTCGCGGGTCCATTGTTCCCTATCCTCCTGCATTTTTTTGGATATAGAAGCGGGAACTCGTTGCCGATGGCCATTCTTTTTTTAATGGGAAGTTTTGTATTGGTCGCTTTATGGTTAAGGTGGCTTTATCGGTTTGCTCAGTGGCTCAATCATGGTGGATTGTTAATAATTTGCATTCCTACGGAAAATTATATTTATAGGATTGGTCGTAAGGTTTTTGGATTCATTCGGCCGAGTGACCATCATTTTGTTCAACCGATGCGGCCGTTGCTGGAACGATACTTTCGTTGGACCTTATGTCGGTATTGGCCGCTGCCGTTCTCTGCTCTTGCACAGTTTCATTTGATATGCGGCCGAAAGTAATGAGATATCGTTATACATGAGGACTAACTTTCTGGCAATATTTAGAAACAAAGCATCAAGATGACAATAAATAACCGCTTGACATTACCCAGAATATGTGATGTCAAAAGCTTTCCAAGGCTACTTGTCGGCATGGCAAGGTATAAAATTTTGCAAAAAGGGTGATAACAGTACAACTTAATAAAAGATATACATGGGAACACCTACTCCTCGTAAAAATATAAAAGTGCTAATTTTATGCCCTTACCCCAAGGGGACCGCTCCGGGGCAAAGGTTCAGGTACGAACAATATCTTGAGATTTTAAATAACGCGAACATTGAAACTGTCATTGAACCATTTTTGTCTGATAGCGCAATGGAAGTACTCTACGAACCTGGACATTACCTTTTGAAAATACGGAATGTCGTTGCAGGATTTTTCTCAAGATTTCTACTTATGTTCCGTGTCTTTGGCTATGATTATATATTTATTTTTCGTGAAGCAAGTCCCCTTGGGGCTCCCATCTTCGAATTCCTATTATTTTTGCTGAAAAGGCGGATCATCTATGATTACGATGATGCAATTTTTATCCGAAGAAAATCGAGCGTCAATCCATTAGTTTGGATGCTGAAATGGACTTCAAAGGTTAAGTATATAACCAGACACAGTTACAAGGTAGTGGTCTGTAATCGGTTTTTGCTCGACTGGGCATCCAGGTATAATCAAAATACGGTATTGATACCCACAACAATTGATCCCTCGTATCATAAGCCGTTGAATAAAAAACAGGAGGTTCGAGTCCTTCCGGTGATCGGCTGGACCGGCTCACAGTCTAACATAGGCTACCTTGAAATCGTCCGGCCAGTGCTAAAGGCTTTGCAAGATAAATATGATTTTGAATTCCGGGTTATTTGCGATATTGACCCGGACTCTACCGAGCTAAAGAATTACCGTTTTGTGAAATGGCGCTTAGAGACAGAAATTATTGACCTTGGTGCCTTCGACATTGGATTAATGCCGGTGCCGGAGGGCACCTGGGAAAAAGGGAAGGTAGGTTTCAAGGGAATCCAGTATTCTGCCCTTAAAATTGCCCCTGTGGTTTCCTCCGTTGGATCAGGGCATGAAGTGGTTGAACACGGCAAGACCGGGTTTGTGGTTGATAACAACGAATCGGACTGGTACGAAGCTTTGGAAAGATTACTGAAAAGCCCGAATATGATTGTTACGTTCGGGAAGGCTGCGAGGGCTAAGATACTGGAAGAATACTCAGTCCCGTCTCAGGCGGACGCATATATTTCACTATTTCGATAGAGGGAGAATAGTACATGGAATTCTCGAAGGATACAAAAATATACATAGCAGGATGCGGCGGTATGCTTGGTGAAGCAGTTTATAATAAATTTAACGCTATTGCTAATGTGTGTGCAACAGATATAGATGTTAGTGCCAATTGGCTCAGTTATGCCGATGTGCGGGAGTACAAGGCGATTAAAAAATCTGTTTTTGATTTTGGACCAGATATTATTGTTAATTTGGCAGCTCTTACCGATATGGAATATTGTGAAAATAATCAGGAAAATGCTTGGCTCACTAATGCTCTGGGAGCGGAAAACCTTGCTTTACTTGCGGCTAATTTAGACATCCCTTATGTTTATATATCAACCGCTGGTATTTTCGGGGGAGAGAAAGAATTCTTTAACGACTTTGATACGCCTAATCCACTGTCTTACTATGCCAAATCAAAATATCATGGGGAGTTGGTTACGAAGCAATTTGTAAAAAAGCACTTTGTGGTAAGAGCAGGATGGATGATGGGAGGAGGGCCAAGCAAGGACAAGAAATTTGTAAATAAGATATACAGACAGATAATTAGTGGTGCTAAACAACTCAATGTTGTAGATGATAAACTTGGTACACCTACATATACTGTTGATTTTGCCGAAGGTTTATACAGGCTTGTAGAGAGTGAATTGTATGGGACATACAACCAAGTATGTGAAGGTTCATGCAGCCGCTATGATGTCGCGCTTGAGTTTATAAAACTGCTTGGTTTGGAGAAAGATGTTTTTGTAAAAAAAGTTCCTTCTGATTTCTTTGCTGAAGAGTATTTTGCACCGCGACCTCCCAGCGAAAAACTCATATGCATGAAGTTGAAAGCGAGAGATATTTATATAATGCGTGACTGGAAAACTTGTCTTGGTGACTATAGCGCCGTGTTCATCGAAGATTTAACGTCTCGGAAGTGGTCGGTACGCAGGGAATACATTACCCAAGTAGTGAATATGTTCGATTGAAAGAATTGATACCTTCATTTTCAGATGATAGAACTGACTCATCCAAAACCAGAAGCACGCAATTATAAAAGCAAGTTAGAACTTGTTATATTCATTGTCTTTGGCCTTTCATGCATTGCAGTTCTTTCCCATAGACTTCTGGATATGATGATAGCGGCAGGCAATCACAAGTCACCATATACTGGTGAAAACCTGGTGACTGATTATATTTTAGGAGTATTATGGGCTGTGACATTAGGCGTAAGCATCTTATTTTGGCCTGTTCCATCGCGGCATAGGAGGGCCCTGATGTGGATCTGGTTGGTTAAGGCTGTTGTCGCATTGGTTTTAATGCTTGGTTATGAATACACATATTTTATGGACCCGGATGGCTATTGGGGACACGCAATAAGACCGAGTTTTATTTGGGAGGGCTTTACTTTCGGTAAAGGTACGCGTAACATATGGCAACTAACTTGGCTGCATCTCAAAATAGTTCCCGGTTCCTTTCACGCGGCAAAAGTAGGTTTTGCAATGATAGGTTTGGTCGGAGTTTATTTAATTTATCGAGCAGCGGTAATTTTCCTTCGCCGCGAGGACATCCGCATTCTTTATGTTTTAGCCCTTTTCCCGGGTATCTTATTCTGGTCATCGATATTAGGCAAAGATCCGATTACGTTTCTGGGGATTTCACTGTATGTCTATGGTGTTGTTGCATGGTACCAGCTTAGGCGTCCACGGCACCTTTTAACGCTTGCACTTGGAATGCTTATAGCTGCCATAATCAGATTGTGGATTGCGCCTATTATGGTGGCGCCATTATTGGTTTTTATTATCATAGGAAAACGCAGTTTTATTTGGCGTGTGGCGTTAGTGGTGTTTTGTGCTTTGGCATTTTTTTTCATTTTACCAAAGCTTCAGTCTCTGTGGAGGATGTTTACCATCGAAGATTTATTGGAATTACACTCTCATTTTGCCACAGGAGTGTTTGTTGATGGTGGAAGTAGTTTTGAAGCACGGGAAATTACGGGCTTCAATATTTCGATAATATATTTACCGCTGGTTATATTTAACGCACTATTCCGTCCATTGCCCTGGGATGTTCCTAACATCTTTGGATTCCTGCAGGGTATGGATGGTATGGCCCTACTTCTTCTGTTGTTTGTAGCGGTTAAACGAAGCCGATGGAAGGATTTAAAAGAACCTTTGGTGCTCTGGGCGATTTTTTTTGTTCTAATATGGGCTGCATTATATGGTAGTGTTACATGCAATTGGGGGACTCTGGCTCGTTATAAACTGCAAATTTTGCCTGTCTTACTGGGAGTACTGTTATATCTGAGCAGGCGCAGAGCGAGAACAGCTTAACGGGTCGATTCAGTAGAAGATGGTCAATAGCACCATTAGCGATACTTGGAGAAAAATGGGAATAGAAAAGAACATTGATCTTGAAACGGTTAAAGGATTCGGTGATGAGTGGAGCCGCTTCGATCAGGCCGTATTGAGTTGCTGGGAATTACAAGATTTGTTCAATCGATTCTTCAGGGCATTCCCTTTGGATTCTCTTCCGAGGGATGCTGTCGGGTTTGACCTTGGCTGTGGAAGCGGACGTTGGGTCAAGTGTCTAACCCCCAAGGTTGGTTGTGTCCATTGTATTGATGCAAGTGAAGCCGCTCTGGCGTCGTGGGCTGTACAAAAAGCCGGAACCTGCCGGGGGGCCGTGGCCGCATTGCAAAGAATGCGACCAAGCAGGAGCGTATGGCTCGTAAACTGCGAACTAAGAAGGGTTGTGAGACATATTCCAGGCGCAGGCAAATTGTTGAGCCGGTGTTCGGACAGATCAAAGAAGTCCGTGGATTTCGTCGGTTTTTCTTTCGCGGCCTTGACAATGTGATGTGTGAGTGGTACCTGATTTGCTTGACGCACAACCTCTTGAAGCTATTTCGCAGCGGCTTAATGCCTAAAGCAGCATGAGCAGTTTTGGGGCAGAAGTTTATGTGTAGAAAAGACAGACGGTTTTTCTCAAACGGGCGATACAGATTGACCAATCTGTCTTTTTTGGAAGAATGGAAAGCTGGAAGTATTAAATTCGTGGCAGGTTCTCTGACAGACTCCTAAACCTTTTGTTTTGAGCCTGTCTGGAAGTCTAACTGAAAGCAACTGAAAGATGGATAAATGAGCCTTGTCAGCAGATTTGTCAACAGCCAAATGTATCTAAGCAGAGCTTTTGACAGGTTATTACCCAATGAATACTTAATAGATGGCCATGGCCATTTTAGATATGTTTTGGCACCGAAATATATAAAAGCTGGTTTGAAAATCTATGATATTGGAGGTGGTAAAGTTCCTTACATATCTCTTTCCATGAAAAAAGAACTGGATTTAATCATTATAGGCTTGGACATTGATTCGCAAGAGTTGGATCATGCTCCAGAGAATGCATATGATCAGGCAATTGTTGCGGATATCACCGAATTTCGGGGAAATGGAGATGCGGAACTGGTTATCTGTCAGGCAGTACTTGAACATGTTAAGAATGTCGACAAAGCTTTTGAAGGTATTGCGAGCATCCTTAAACCTGGGGGAAAAGCTTTAATTTTTGTGCCCTCAAGAAATTCCTTATATGTACGCCTCAATTTATTCCTCCCTGAAACCATAAAAAGGAAACTTCTTTTTTCTATTTATCATCCAAGTCGCGAGTTTCAAGGATTCATTAGTTATTACGACAGATGTACTCCCAAAGATTTTAGACTGCTCGCCAATAAGCACAAATTCAAGGTAATAGAGGAACAGGCTTATTATACTAGTGGATATTTAGCATTCTTTTTCCCTCTATATTTTTTATGGCGTCTCTGGGTTATTGGTTTTCATTTAATTTGTGGAGATCAATCAGCAGAGACGTTTTCTTTCGCTTTAGAGAAAGAGGGTCATCTTGGAAGTGAGCAGGTGAAATGTTATACTTGAGCAGGCGCAGAACGAGAACAGCTTAACAGAGCGATTCGATAGAAGATGGTCAATAGCACTGTTAGCGATACTTGGAGAAAAATAGTAATAGAAAAGAACATTGATCTTGAAACGGTTAAAGGATTCGGCGATGAGTGGAGCCGTTTCGATCAGGCCTCATTGAGTTCCCATGAATTACAGGAACAGTTCAATCAGTTTTTTAATGTATTCCCTTGGGATTCTCTTCCGAGGGATGCTGTCGGGTTTGACCTTGGCTGTGGAAGCGGACGTTGGGTCAAGTGCCTAGCCCCCAAGGTTGGTTGTGTCCATTGTATTGATGCCAGTGGAGCCGCTCTGGCGATAGCACAGAAAAATCTTAAAGAATTTGCCAACTGCAAATTTCATCTGGCTTCGGTTGAAAATATTCCATTGCCCAACAATTCGATGGATTTTGGGTACTCCATAGGTGTCCTCCATCATGTGCCAGACACCGCCGCAGGGATTAAATCTTGTGTGAGCAAGCTTAAGCCAGGTGCTCCCTTTTATCTTTATATCTACTATGCTTTTGATAATCGCCCGGTTTGGTACAGAATGCTTTGGCACGTGAGTGACTTTCTTCGGAAGCTCATTTCCAGGTTTCCCTATCCGCTCAGATACTGTTCTAGTCAAGTGATTGCGGTACTTGTCTATTTTCCGTTGGCACGGTTATCAAGGTTAATGGAGATTGCCGGTTTTAATGTAGAGGGATTACCTTTGGCTTGGTACCGTTGTCGCAGTTTTTATACCATGAGGACCGATGCTCTCGATCGTTTTGGTACCAAGATTGAAAAAAGATTTACAGCAACTCAGATAAAGGAGATGATGGAGGATTCTGGTTTGGAGAGAATTGTTTTCAGCGATACTGCACCCTATTGGTGTGCAGTTGGATACAAAAAAATCTGATGTGCGGTGTAGCAGGATTTTTAAGCACTGAAATAGGCAATGGCGGAGTTATTGTTCGCCGAATGGTCGGAACGCTTCGCCACCGCGGTCCGGACGATTCCGGTATCTGGGCCGATGAATCTGCTGGTGTAGCTTTGGGGCATGCCCGCCTGTCCATCTTGGATTTATCTCCGTTAGGCCACCAGCCTATGGTCTCTCTATGTGGACGATATGTGGTCTCGTTCAACGGAGAGATTTATAACTACAAGTCCTTGCGCAAAGATGTAGAAGGGCTGGGTGCTACTTTCCGTGGGCGTTCGGACACGGAGGTGATGTTGGCGTGCATCAGTCGGTGGGGCGTGGAAAAGGCCACCCAGCGCTTTAATGGTATGTTTGCTTTTGCCCTCTGGGATCAGAAGGATCGCGTATTGTACTTGGCACGTGACCGCTTGGGTCAAAAACCTATGTATTACGGTTGGATGGGCAAAACATTTCTGTTTGGTTCGGAATTGAAAGCCCTGCGTGCCCATCCTGAATTCAAGGGTCAGATTGATCGCGATACCCTCGCCCTCTACCTGCGCTATAATTATGTCCCGACCCCCTATTCCATTTACCAGGATATCTACAAGCTACCATCGGGAACGCTCCTAACTGTTACCGATCCTGTGAAGCGTCCCCTGATGCCTGTCCCCTACTGGTCCGCAAAAGATGCTGTTGAAGCGGGGTATGCGAATCCTTTTAACGGTACGGAAGATCAGGCCGTCGCCCACCTCGATGCCCTTCTGCGGGATGCGGTGGCGTTGCGGATGGAGGCGGATGTCCCCCTGGGGGTTTTTCTCTCCGGCGGTGTTGATTCCTCGACGATAACGGCATTGATGCAGGCGCAAAGCACACGTCCGGTGAAGACTTTTACAATTGGTTTTAATGAAAATCGATACAACGAAGCGGTACATGCCAAGGCAGTGGCCCGTCACCTGGGAACGGCACATACCGAGTTGTATGTGACACCGAAAGAGGCCATGGACGTTATACCGCGCCTCCCAACGTTATATGATGAACCCTTTGCCGATGCGTCACAGATCCCTACTTTTCTGGTCTCCCAAATGGCGCGCAAGCATGTAACCGTCTCTCTGTCCGGTGATGGCGGCGATGAGAGTTTTGGGGGATATAATCGGTACTTCATCGGACCCGATATTTGGCGGAAAGTCGCGTGGCTCCCGGTGCCTTTTCGACGAGCTGCCGCCCGGATGCTTCGCTTACCAAGCTCAGACCAATGGGACCGGATGGCATTCATGCTTTCCCCCTTACTAAAGCGGTTTGGGACACAGGGTACCTTCGGAGATAAATTTTACAAGATTGCAGATGTCCTGACAATGGAAGATCCTGATGCGCTTTATCATCGTTTGGTAAGCCAATGGGAACACACGGAACAGGTGTTGTTGGCAGGTCGTGAGGCTGATACCATTCTCACAAAAAAAAGTCAGTGGGCAAATCTACCGGGATTTGTAGAACGCATGATGAGCCTGGATACAGTCACTTACTTACCCGACGACATTCTAGTCAAAGTGGATCGGGCCAGTATGGGAGTTGGCCTTGAGGCTCGTGCTCCATTGCTGGACCATCGTGTGGTGGAATTCTCATGGCAGATACCACTGTCGATGAAGATACGTCGCAATTCGGGGAAATGGCTGCTGCGACAGGTCCTGTATAAGTATGTGCCCAAGGAGTTGATCGATCGCCCCAAGGCTGGTTTTGGTGTACCTATACATGATTGGCTGCGCAGTCCGCTACAGGAATGGGCTGAGTCGTTGTTAGATGAGACACGCTTAAGGCAGGAAGGATTTTTCCATCCGGAGACGATCCGGGAGAAATGGGGCGAGCACCTCTCGGGAAGACGCAACTGGTTTAATTACTTATGGAATATTTTGATGTTCCAGGCATGGCTGTCCTGTGAGAACAAATAAGTCTAAAATTCTATTCCTGATTAACGGGGATTGGTATTTTTTTTCACATCGTTTGCACATAGCGCGCTGCTAAAGCGGCTGGGTTTGATGTGCTCGTGGCAACAAAAGTTAATCGACACGGTCATTTAATCGAACAGGAAGGTTTTCGTTCAATCCCGATTAAGTTAAAGCAGAAAAGTTACAATCCTTTCATAGAAATATCGACTATTTGTGAGTTAATTTCAATTTATAGAAGAGAACGGCCAACCGGAAACTTTGTCATTCGAATATTTACATGACAGATATCTAAGCCACCAATAATCGAGTGGGATGTTATTCGATGCATATCTGTCAGGACATGCTGTAACTTCACTGTTTTGTACTCCATAATCATACTCTTTCTTTTTCAAAAACACATTTAGGATTTGATTATCGAGTTCTTATCAAAACGTTGTCACATTTCTTCGATATCGTTCATGTCGCCTCGACTCCTTTTAGACGATAGCCTTTGTCACTAAGTTTTACTGTTGGCATCATTGGAAAAGTAAAACATTAGAACAAGTGTGTGAGTCAAACAATAACTCATTCATGAATGGTCGTAAGCCGTGAAAATAAGCATACTTGCCAACACATCTTGGTATGTTTACAATTTCCGAAAGAATCTTATCCAGACTCTTCAAGAAAATGGACATGAGGTCTCTGTTATAGCTCCGTTTGATGATTACGTGGACCGGCTGACTGAAATGGGAGTCAAACATTATGGATTGTCTCTGAGTCGGCGGAGTATGAATCCTTTTCGAGAAGTAGTTTCTTGTGTTCGGCTGTTCCGCCTGCTTCGAGCTATAGGGCCTGACATAGTCCTAACCTTTACTATAAAGTGCAATCTGTATACGGGCATATGTAGACGCTTACTTAAATTTGAACAGATAGCGAACGTATCAGGTCTTGGTGAAGTATTCGAAAAGAATGGATTAATCAACCACTTGGTTTCTCATTTGTATAAATTTGCCTTAGCCGGTTCGAAGAGGGTGTTTTTCCAGAATAACGAAGACATGCAAATGATAGTCCGGCGTCATCTGCTGCCTGAGAATCTTTGCAGGCGTATTCCTGGCTCAGGTGTCGATCTTGAAGCTTTTCACCCATTATCATCTTTATCTAACAATAAACCACGAATATTTTTTATGTTTGGTCGGCTGGTTCCCAAAAAGGGATACGATCTTTTTATGAAAGCAGCCGAAAATATTTGCCTCGGGGGAAACTACAATGCCGAGTTTTGGATTATGGGTATAGTCGATGACAGCAGGAAAGAATCCAAAGAGCTTTTAGAGCGTATCATGGCTCTGCAAAGGAAAGGAATTATTAGGTACCTGCCGCCGTCTGATGACGTGGCGATAGTGCTGCAGCAGGTTGACGTGGTTGTTTTGCCTTCGGAATATAACGAGGGTGTTCCACGCTCTATTCTTGAAGCAATGGCTTGTGGTAAGCCCATTATAACAACCGATTGGAAGGGATGCAAAGATACAGTTGAACATGGTAAAAACGGATATCTCGTTAAAGTTGGTGATAGGGCAGATTTAAGTCGTTATATCCTACAATTCTTAGAAACGCGTGATGAGAAATTGCATCAAATGGGAATAGAAAGCAGGAAAAAGGCAGAAGAAGAGTTTGATGACAGAAAAGTTCTGAAGGCTTACTTAAGTGATATTGAGGAATCCTTCTCTGGTAATCGGCATGCAATCGCAGCCACTTCACACGAACCATCAATTGCACCTTAATAGTCACACGTTGAAACACAGCTCGTCACTCGTTCTCAGCCAGGGTGGCTTGACGAGCGCCTATTCAATAAGCCTGAGAGTATACGGGATATACCGGTTTGCTTCCTTGGTTCCTTAAACCATAACAGGTCTCAATGGATAATGGTGGACATCAAAAACGTCTTCTATACTAAGTGGCTGATCGTTGCAGTTGTTTTCACCGCAATCGTTGTCTTCATTACTCACCTACCGCCAGAGGTATTACCGAACCAGCCACAAGCAAGCGGTCTCGACAAGCTCCAGCACGTCGTGGCCTACGGGGTGATTACGTTCCTTTTCATTCTCTCGCTTAGGACCTCCTGTTCGCTGCTGTCTGCTTCGCTTTTGTTCATTGCCGTTTTGACTCTGGGCACTATTGACGAGCTAACCCAGCCCCTTGTCAACCGAACGGCGAGCTTTACTGACTTGCTGGCCGATATCATCGGCTTTATCACCGTCTTATTCTTTTTTATTTGTTTCAAAAACACAAAAGGTCAATCCGTGATTAAAGTGAATTGATCAACAAGCTAACTGACGTCGTTTTTCCCTCGAATAGACTTGATTGAAATAACTAAATGGGAGAAGTTCAAATGGGAGACTCAATGCCAATATTACTTGTAGATGATGACCGCATCGATGTTATGATGTTTAAACGTGCGCTCGAGGATTTGAAGATTACAAACCCCTTGGTTCATTTAGCAGATTGCAAAGAGGCTCTGGAGTATTTAAAAAATGAGGACAACGAGAAGCCGTGGGTTGTCCTTGCGGATTTGAATACGCCCCAGATGGATGGCCTTGAATTTCTGACGGCTGTAAAGGCTGACGACGCATTAAAGCAAATCATTGTTATCATTCTGAGCGGCTCCGATGATGAAGAAGATATAGCTGAGAGTTTTAGACTCGGTGCTGCCGGTTACATAGTCAAGCCCCCTGATTATAACAAGCTCGTAGAAATGCTCAGGATAATCCACGCCTACTGGACTTTAAGCAAATTACCGCACGGAAGTGCAAGCACTCAATCAGATTGTCCTGGCCCCCTCCAATGAGGAACAAGAGTTCGCAATTGAGCGTTCAGAGTCCGTAATACCATCACTCTTAGCAGGGCACACCCTCTCTCTATCCTACCTGTCGCGATGCCCGTTGCGACGCAACGCGGCGAATGTCCGCGACACGGCGGGCATTCCAGATTCGGTTTCCTCACCCTCCCTCTGCTTTCTTGATTTAATCCATTACTATTAAATGATTTATCAAAATGTCGAAGTTGCTGACCGGGCTGTAGTATTTTTAAAAATTGGCTTGACTTTTCAAGAATAACTCCTTAAAGACGATATACAATACCCGCTGTCGTTGAGGAAGGTTGTAAAATCTGGGTGGGGTAGTTGGAAGTTTGTTCGGAGTGATTAGTTAATTTGCAGGAGGCAAAGCGATGTTGGGTTCGGAAGCAAGCGGAAAAAAACCTATCAAAGGAGTAGAAAAGCTGCACCCACAGAAGACTAAATCGGAGCGCGTTAGCCACTATATCACCAAAGACAAGAAAGCAGGAGCTGTACTTACAGGGGTCGGAGTCGTCGTCGAACAAGCAAGAAGAAAAACGGGAATCGACATATTAGGCGGCGTTGCCTGGGGGACGCACTTCTGCGTTTTCTATCAGAGCAAACAAGATTTGATTGATATTCTCGTGCCTTACTTCAAAGAGGGCTTGGAAAACAATGAATTTTGTATGTGGATTACTTCAGAGCCCTTGAACGCTAAAGAGGCGAAGAAGTCATTGAAGCGGGCGGTGAATAACATTGATAGTTATATCAAGAAGGGCCAGATAGAGATCTTGGACTATGGCGAGTGGTACACCAAATCCGGGAAGTTCGAGGCCGATAGAGTGCTGCAAGGCTGGATTCAAAAGTATGATGACGCTATAACAAGAGGATTTGATGGGCTTCGCTTAACCGGCAATACGTTTTGGCTTGAGAAAAAAGGTTGGAGTGAATTTACCGACTATGAAGAAAGTGTGAACAACATCATCGGTAAGTATAAAATGCTCGCTATTTGCACCTACTCACTTGATAAGTGTGGAGCAGGCGAAGTGATTGATGTGGTCAACAACCATCAATTTGCTATTGTGAAGCGGGAAGGGATTTGGAAGATTTTGGAAAGCGCCGAGCGCAAGAAGGCGGAGAAGGCACTGCAGGAGACGCACGATTATCTGGACAAGCTAATTAACCACACTAACGCCCCTATCATCGTCTGGAACCCAGCGTTCAAGATAAACCGGTTCAATCATGCTTTTGAACGTCTGACGGGATATACAGCCAATGAGGTCATTGGCCAAAAACTGAGCACACTTTTCCCTGAATCAAGCCGAGACGAATCATTGACTAAGATCAAACGCACCTTGAGAGGTGAATACTGGGAGTCAGTGGAAATTCCTATTCTTTGCAAAAATGGCCAGATATGTTTAGCGCTCTGGAATTCAGCAAACATTTATGCTGAGGATAATACGACAGTTGTTGCCACCATAGCTCAGGGCCAGGACATCACTGAGCGCAAGAAGTCGGAAGAGATGCTCTTGAGCGAAAGGAATAAGTTGATTAGTGTTTTTAAGGCAATCAAAGATGGTGTGTACATAGTTAATCAGCAATACGATATTCAGTACGTCAATCCTGTAATTGAAGAATACTTTGGCGCCTGGCATGACCAAAAATGTTATCAATACTTTAATGACAGAGAAAAAACCTGTCCATGGTGCCATAACGAGGAAGTTTTTGCAGGGAAAAGCGTACGCTGGGAATGGTATTCCTTTAAGAATCAAAAGACGTATGACCTTATTGAAACACCTTTGAAAAACCCCGATGGCAGCATATCAAAATTGAAGATATTCCGCGACATCACCGAGCGTAAGAAGGCGCAGAAAGAAGCGCACGATGCCCAACGGAAACTGATTGAACAGCATCGCCATGAGAGGGAGCGCGCGGAAGCGGAGCTGGCAAAGGTACGCGATGAACTCATCAGAACGACGCGACTGGCGACGATTGGGCAGGTATCCGCGAGCATTGCTCACGATTTGCGCAATCCGCTCGGGGCGATGCGCAATGCCTCTTACTTCCTTAGACGCCACCTTTCAAAGGACGAACTGAAGGCCCCTGAGCATCTCGATATTATTGAACAGGAGGTTGTAAAGGCGGACCAGATCATCACCAATCTCTTAGAGATGGCCCGGCCGAAGACGCCGCACAAGCAGGAGATAGACTTGGGCGAGATCGTCAAAGACGTGTTCAGCCGTGCCAAGCGTGCTGAAGGAGTACGCTGTCAAACCTCGCTGGTCCCCGATCCGTTTGTGGTACGAGCCGATCCGAGCCAGTTGCGGCAGATGATAGGCAACATCGTGGACAACGCTGTAGATGCAATGAAGGGGCAGGGTGAGATTTTTGTTGAAGCGACCCACGATTCTGATTACGATACTCTTGTTTTTCGCGATACCGGGCCGGGCTTTGCCCAGGAGGTCAGAGAAAGGCTTTTTGAGCCGCTTGTTACCACCAAAGCCAGCGGCACCGGCCTGGGGCTGATGATATGTCATCAGATCGTGGAAAAGCACGGCGGAACTATCGGCGCAGAGAACTGCGAAGGACGTGGCGCGGCTATCAGGGTTCGGCTGCCGCGGTAGTGATATAAGATATCTGGAGATTTGGAGAACAGGATTATGTCGAAGAACAATATCGGCCAAAAGTCGGGAAAAATCCTCATCGTTGATGATGAGAAAAACATACGAAAGACGCTCGCCGACATACTTATAGACGAGGGCTACAGTGTTTCTACGGCGGCTACGGGGGAGGAAGCGGTCGAATTGTGCAAGAAGGATTCACATGAGACCATACTTATGGATGTGCGAATGCCCGGCATTGACGGCGTGGAGGCCTTCAGGCAAATCCGACGCCACAAGGAAGGAGTCCGTGTTATCCTGATGAGCGCATATAGCGTCGATGCCTTGAAGGAAGCTGCCCTTGACGAAGGCGCAATAGCCTTTCTCTCAAAGCCGCTGGAACTGGAGAAAGTGCTCAGCCTCATTGGCGAGGTCAAAGATACAGCCATTCTGGTGGTCGAAGACGACGAGCGGACGGCCGAGTTACTCCGCGCGAATCTGAAGGAGCAGGGATACAGGGTAACAATAGTCAAGTCTTCGCATAATGCGCTGGAGCTTGTCGAACAAATCCAGTTTGACCTTATATTTCTTGACGCGAATCTGCCGTCAATGAATGGGCTGGAACTCTATTTGGCGATAAAGAAAATCACGCCGACTGCGGTTGCGATTATGATCTCCGACATGGAGAAGGAATTCGAAGAAATTGCCAGGGAAGCTGTTCGGCGCAATGCATATACAATAGTGAGAAAGCCTCTGGACATCGACCATATTCTGGGCTTACTGGAGCGGATTTCCAGCAAACGGATCTCGGGGGACAATCGCAAACCGCCACCATAAGATTAAAGACGTGCGCGATTCAGGAGAACGTACTCATGGAAGAGAAAGTGAGATGTGAGCGGAACTCAAGGCTGCTCATCGTTGAGGACGACGAATCGCAACTGCGGACACTCACCGCTATTATGCAGGGAGAAGGTTTTGACGTCATCGGCTGCTCCACGACGGCCGAAGCTATCGAGCACCTCAAACATCTGGATACCGGCGTGGTCGTGCTGGATCTGCGCCTGCCTGATCTTAGCGGTACACAACTGCTGGAGAGGCTTGCCGATGCTACTGACAAGATTCGTGTCATAATCAACACCGCATACAGCTCGTACGAGTCGGCGAAGGATGCCCTTAACCTTGGCGCGTTCGCTTACGTTGAGAAGGCAGGCGATCCGGATGAACTCCTCCGTTACGTGCACAGGGCATTCCAGGCAAGCCTCCGCTCTTATGCTGACGAACTGGAGACTGCGGTGGCGGAGCGAACCCATGACCTGCTCCAGGCAAATGAATCGCTCAAAACAGAGATCACCGAGCGCAAGAAGGCCGAGGAGGCGATGCGGGAGTCAGAACAGAAGTACCGGGCATTAGTCGAACAATCGTTGCAGGGCATCATAATCCTTCAGGGCTTCCAGATTGTCTTCGCGAACCCTACGGCAGCCAAGATTGCCGGCCTCACAGTAGATGAGGTGCTGGCCCTTACACCCGAAGATATAAAAGCATTTATACCAGCCGAGGAACGGGCCGCCATTTTACAGGGTTATGAGGAGCGCTTGGTGGACAAGCCGGTTGAGCACAACTACGAATTGCGTCTTGTGCGAAAAAATGGGGAAGAGTTCTGGCTGGACGTGTTTGTCAGCCGGATAGAGTATCTGGGCAAGTCCGCAATTCAGGTGGCCTTCATTGACATCACCGAGCGCAAGCGGGCAGAGGAGGCGCTGCGGCAGAGCGAAGAAAAGTTCAGATCAATCTTTGACAATGCCAACGACATAATCGCGTCAGTGACCAAAACTGGAAAGATACTCGAAGTAAACAAGAAGATTGAGGACATACTGGGATACAAGCCTGATGAACTGATTGGCAAGAATTTCATGACATTAGGCCTCTTGGCGGCCAAAAATGCCGCAAGGATGTTTCATTTTTTCAAAGAGTCGGTCAAAATAGGAGGTTTTTTAGTCAGCCGGGATGGTCGTAATGTAACTGAAGTGTGGGTCAATCATAAGGACGGACATACTGTCTTATTAGAGGCAAATACTACAACAATCAAAGAGGACGGGAAATTAGTAGGTTATCTGAGTGTCATCCGCGATATCACAGAGCGCAAAAAGGCCGAGGAGGCGTACCGCTCACTCGTGGACCATTCGCTGCAGGGCCTCGCAATCCTACAGGACGAGCGCGTTGTCTTTACCAACCAGGCCCTGGCCGATATCGCCGGCTATACGGTGGAAGAGATGCTGGCCATGTCACCTGAAAAAGTGCAGGCATTTGTGCATCCGGATGATCGACCGCTGGTCTGGAGCCGGCATAGGGGTCGGCTGAATGGTGAAGAGCTGCCGGAGCGTTATGAGTTCCGGGGAATTCGCAAGGATGGTTCCACCTGTTGGCTGGAGCTCCATGCCAGCCGAATTGAGTACCAGGGAAAGCCCGCTATCCAGGTGGCCTACGTGGATATCACCGAGCGCAAGAAAACGGTGGAAGCACTGCGATATAGTCGTGACTATCTTGAGAAACTGACCAACTCTATGTGGGATGCGGTTTTTTCTGTTAAAATGCCGGAGAGGGTAATTGAGTGGGCTAACGATTCTTTTAGGCTCATTGGCTATGAACCTGAGGAGTGCATCGGGAAGACTACGGAGTTTCTTTACCCAGACGATAGCGAATTCCTTGACTTTGGTAATAAGCTAAAGTGTGCAATGGCAGCGGGAAAGGATGTACTACACGCAGAGCAAATATTAAAAAGGAAAAACGGCGAGACCTTCCCGGCTGAAATCACTAACACATTCTTTAGGGAAAAGGGTGAGATTGTCCGTGTTACGAGCATTGTTAGGGATGTGAGCGAGCGCAAGAAGGCCGAAGATGTGATTGCCAAGCTGGCTAAATTTCCAGACGAAGACCCCTACCCGGTTCTTCGCATTTCCGGCCACGGTATGGTCATTTACGCCAACAAGGCCAGCCTTCCCTTGTTGAAGGTTTGGCGATGTCGCGTGGGCCAGTCTCTGCCGGACCCCTGGCATGAGTTGGTAATGGACGTTCTGAGTTCCGGCCAGAGCCAGCAGACCGAGGCCGAATGTGAAGGCCGGATATTCTCCCTCACATTCGCGCCGGTCGTGGATGCCAATTATGTTAACGTTTACGGCCTCGACATCACCGAACGAAAAAAGGCAGAAGACGAGTTGCGCCTTTACAGTGAAATTACGGTAAATATGTCTGAGGGCGTTTATGCTATCCGGGCCAGCGATAGTATAATTGTCTACACTAATCCTAAATTTGAGCAGATGTTTAGATATGGTCCTGGTGAGCTAATCGGAAAGCACGTATCCGTGATCAATGCGCCTACTGAGAAAAGCCCTCAAGAGACATCAAAGGAAATCATAGATGTCTTGAATAAAAAAGGTGTGTGGCACGGGGAAATTCTTAATATCAAGAAGGACGGAACACCTTTCTGGTGCTATGCCGGCGTTTCTACATTTGAACATACTGAGCATCAAAAAGTCTGGGTTACAATGCACACAGACATCACCGAGCGCAAGAAAGCAGAAGAAAGACTACTTGAGCACCAGTCGAAGCTTAAGGCTATGGCTTCTGAAATGCTTCTGACCGAAGAACGCGAAAGACAGCGTCTTGCTGTGGGGTTACATGATGAAGTGTGCCAAAAATTAGTCTTGACTAAGCTTGCCCTCGAATCATCACTGAATTTGGTATCGGACTCCAAGGTATTAGCATCACTGAGAATCGTGTGTGAGGGAATTGGTGAGACGATTGAACAGGCTGATTCGTTGACGTTTGAGCTCAGTAATCCGGTCCTGCATCAGTTGGGTTTTGTCATAGCCTTAGAGAAATACCTCACCGAAGAAATCCGGCAAAAGTATGGAATTGAGTATGAGCTTGAAGGTGATGAGCAGCTAAGTACCTTTCCTGACGAGATTAAGAACTGTTTATTCCGTGTTACGCGGGAGCTGCTCACCAATGTTGTTAAGCATGCACAAGCGCGTAAAGTAAAGGTATCCGCCCGCGAAAGTCAGGGTCAGATATACGTTAGAGTTCAAGATGATGGAGTGGGATTCGAAGAAAGCCAGGCCGGCTCAAAAGTCTCCCAGACAGCTCGATTTGGCCTCTTTAGTATTCGGGAACAATTGGAATACTTGGGAGGGCACCTTGAGATTGAATCTGAACCCGGGCGGGGCACTAAGGCTACAGTAACTGTACCTTTAACAAAGAAAGCTATTGTCTATATGCCAAGGAGATATGAATGAGGATACTAATTGCAGATGACCATGGTATTGTGCGGGAAGGGATGAAAGTCTTAATTGAGAACCAGCCGGATATGGAGGTGGTTGGTGAAGCTGAAGATGGGCTGATGATAACGCAGCATGCAAAGGAGCTTTCGCCGGATGTTATAATCATGGATATCTCTATGCCCAATTTGAACGGAGTTGAGGCGACTCGCCTTATCCTT
>Ga0315539_1000492_pt1 | contig 29542 bp, 31 predicted proteins | sample SalMarSW160150MG_FD_203097 | JGI IMG/M metagenome (GOLD analysis project Ga0315539, IMG submission 203097) | Salt marsh sediment microbial communities from the Plum Island Ecosystem LTER, Massachusetts, United States - Salt Marsh Sediment SW1601-150 ...
GGAAGGACAGTGGAAGACTAATAGAAAATCAAAAACGCAAAAAGAAAAGCTAAAAACGACAAATCAAAGCTAAAAACTGAACCTAAAATATGTTGTGGATTTGGTCGGTTGTCATTTAGTGAGGATAGGAGACATAATTTTGAATTGTGACTTTTACTTTGGCATTTTGCACTTTTAAGCTTAGGAAACCTATGGCACGCTCCAGTAGATCAAAGAGAATCTTGTTATTCATAATCTTGCTGTTTGTGCTCATCGGTACGCTTTTCCCCATGTATTGGATGATTACAGCATCTTTCTCTTCGGAAGCCAGTTCGATTCTCCAACTTTCCGATCTTCTGCCGAGAGGGATCACTCTGAAGAATTATGCGGACATTTGGTCTTACGGCCCTTTCCCCCGCTTCTTCTTCAACAGCCTCTTTGTGGCTGTCATGGTCACTTTGGGGAACATCATCTTCTGTTTGATGGTTGGGTATGCTTTTGCTCGCAGAACTTTTCTACTGAAAAACGTCCTTTTTCTTTCAGTGATTGTGGTCCTGATGATCCCGGTTCACATTTTGATCGTACCGCTGTTTTTAATCATAAAGAACCTGGGCTGGTACGATACTTATTTTGCTCTGATCGTCCCCTGGCTGGTGAGTCCATTGGGAATCTTTCTCATGCGGCAATATATCCAGGCCTTGCCTAGGGATTTGGAGAATCAGGCGAGAATCGATGGTGCAGGAGAGTTGAGGATACTTTTTCAGATTGTAGCACCTTTGTGTAAGCCAGCCTTGGCTGTCTTGGCCATTCAGGTGTTTTTGGTCAACTGGAATTCTTTTCTTTTTCCTTTTATTCTAACTTCAAGTGAAAAGATGAGAACTTTGCCTGTAGCATTAGCGCTGTTTCAAGGCTATCAAACCATCGACTGGCCTCATCTTTTAGCCGCCTCCAGTTTAGCCGCCTTCCCGGTGATCATAATGTTTCTGTTCTTCCAAAGACAGATTATTTCCGGTCTCACTGCAGGTGCCATAAAGAAATAACGATATGGGCGCCCGCACGTCTGCGCCGTTTCATTTGGTTAATTCGTTGACGGTTGATCTGTCGTAACAACACCCCCACCTGCGTCCAGCCAAAGGTCAGACGGCTTCTGGCCGACGTGGCGCAGGAATTCCACCCCTATCCGACACGACGCTCACAGCCAGCGAGGTTAATCGAGGGGAAACCTCGAAGAATAATTTCCCCCAACCCTAGTCAATGACACAATCTCTGGATAGGATTACGGGATAACCCTGTCTTTTCACTTGACAGATATTCCCAACATTGATATATTACCGCCCGGAAAAGGAGGCTTCCACCTGTCACTGAACGGCGTTCTTGCGAGGGAATAACTATTTAGATTGCAAGCTATTGTGCATGGATTTAGATGATACACTTTAGGTTTTGCCGTAGAATGGCTTTACAGGTTGGGTATTCTTTATAATCTATGCCATATGGCTCTAAAGGCTCGCTGGGGACAAGAGTTAAAAGAAGGGGGTGAGACTTATGTCAAGAAAAACCAAAATCATAATCGGCGCATTGGTGCTGATAGTAGCTTGTGGCGTATTGTATTCCCTTATCACTACCGAGACCGAGGCGGATTGCCTTAGAGAGTGGGTATATTGTTCATATCCAGGCTATCATCCGGCCTGTCCCGGCACTGGCAACAACGCTTTACACAAGTTCCGGTGCAACCTTTGTATTGGCTATTCGTGTCCTCCAGCACCGGATCATCACTGCGTGGACCTCGGATGGGAGTGCCTAATGGTACCGGTAGACCCACCAAACCAGAAGTAAGAATCACTGACTCAAAACTCGTCCCCAGCGAGCCGAGTCTGAGAACAAAGGTAAGGACTATGAGAATGGAATACCTTCTTTCCCTACTTGTGGAAAGCGAAGCGGATGTCAGGTTGACCGCCAGTACCGTCAATCCCCGGGCATCGGCGGCCACCAAGACGATACAAAACTAGAGACTGGTCAAATCAAACTCCATCCCGTCGCTGGCAGCGATGGTTCTAATTCCCATTTCTTTTTCGATCTCAGCCGCAATTCCCCAAGGTTTGCTTCGCACCATTGTCATGCCAAAGTGGGTCAAGACAGCCTGCTTTGGCTTTATCCCCTTTATGATCTTTTTGACATCCTCAAGGTTAAGATGATCCACGTCCAATCTTTTTCCGCCTTTTCCATTATAGCGAACCACGTTAATCACAATCAGATCACTTCTTTTGTATTTAGTAATCAAATCAGGAAAGAATCTGGAATCGACGATGAAAGAAATAGTGTACTTTGAGCTCTTGAGCACGATGCCATAAGTCTCAACTGGATGAATATGACGAAGAGGCGTGGAAATCTCGACCCCACCTAAAGTGTGAGAACCTCCCTCTCTCAGAACGTGAATTTCGTCAACATAGCCCCTGACATATTTCAAAACGATTGGATCATTTTCCAAGGCAGAAAGAGGGGCATATAAAGCTCCTTTTTTGGAAAAACCGCCGTTGGTCATAGCCTCAATCATTATGTTCACATCGTTGGCATGATCTATGTGCTGATGGGACAGGATGATGGCGTCCAACTGAGTGGGATCCAAGGCAGGTCTGCTCTTGGCGCATCTTGCCAAAGTTCCCGGTCCGGGATCTAAAAGCAGCTTTTTTCCTCCAACGTGATCCAGGTTCCAGCGGACGAACGGAGTTGTTTGGCAACCACAATGCGGGCACCTGCAGTGCCCAAGAATTTGATTCTGTCTGGCATCGTCTGAAATCTTGTGTCCGGCCACACTCTCGATTTTCGGGCTGCCTTAAGACCATTTGACCCATCCGTTAAGAAAGAGAATAATGCGTCAATGTCAACCAAATTCCAACGGATGATCACACAGATCGACTCCAGGAAAATCTTTAAGGAGTGGCGGGCTTCAGCTTGACCCAAAATCTTAGTAATGCAACGCCTTTTCAAAGGTTTGCCTGAAGGTGGACACTCCAATCAGTCCCTGGATATAGCTACCCAGAGGTCCCCTTGCGTTCTCGGTCGGGTTTGGGCAAGCCCCTGATACCTTAAGCCGATTCTAAATAATCGCAGATTGATGCCGATAAACAAATTTAGGACAAAAACCTTTAATGTTCAACAATAAACGTCAAACTGAAAGGGAGCCAATCATGAACAGGATAGTGTCCAACTCTCTGGTAGTTGGTTCTTGGGTAGTCCTCGTTTTGCTGGCAGTCGCCACATCGATGGTCGGATGTTCCAACAAGAGGTCCACCAAAGAGGAAGAAACGGTAGTGATCATCAAAGCTCTTTACGCACCCTACTCCGTTCAAAAGGGGCAGACCGGCACGGTGGACGTTGAGGTCAAGGACGACCAGGATCGCGCCCTCTCAGGGGTGACGGTCTCTTTTTCAGTCAGCCCGACTTCAGTGGGATATTGCACACCCGCAGCGGACACCACGGATGCCAACGGCCTGGCGGCAACCGTCTTTACTGCCACAGACGTAGGCACCGCCACAATTCAGGCAAGCGCTGAAGGAGCTCAGGCCAAAACTGCACAGATTGACGTGGTCTCTGTCGAGGAGGAAGCCGGCAACCCTTTGGAAATTGACATCAGCCCTTTATGGCTTCCCGCAGACGGAATCTCTTCCAGTATCGTGAGGGCCACCGTAAGAGATTCCGCAGGCACGCTGATTGACGACGGTACAGTGGTGAAGTTCGTTGCCGGAGAAGACTTCGACGACGTCGACGGGGACGGCTATTATACCGAAGGCGTGGACCAGCTGAGATACGACACCAATGGGGACGCAAAGTGGAATTCCATCGGAGTCATAGCACCCTACGCCCTCACACAGAATGGAATTGCTGAAGTGACTTACACTGCAGGCTTCAGAACCGGAAGCGCCTATATCAAGGTGACGGCAGGTACTCCTGGACAACAGGTTCAAGATTATAACACCATACTTTTGGTTCCCACTGATGCCGTGGCATACATTGTGTTGGCATCCGAATATCCCAGCATCCAGGTTAAAGGCACCGGTGGAGTGGAGGCCACTCAGGTTACCGCCATATGTTATGATGCTAACGGAAACAGAGTGGATGAGAATTTTCCCGTGGAGTTTTACATCATTAGCGGTCCGGGAGGCGGACTAAGCCTCGGTGGAGAGGAGGCCGAAGCGGTTACCGTCACCACCAACTCGTACGGAGAAGCACACGTCACTTTGTCCAGCGGAATCGAATCCGGGACGGTAAGGATCAGGGCCAAGGTTGGGTCCATACTTTCTTATTCAACCTTGGTTGCCGTCAGCGCCGGTCCCGCCTTCGACATCTCGGTAGGAGTCAACCCTTGCAACATTCGAGGCTGGGACATAGACTGTGTGGAGGCAAACCTATGTGCGTGCGTGGTCGATCAATACGGGAATCCCGTTCCAGATTTGACTGCGGTCTACTTCAGCGCTGAGGAAGGTATGGTATACTCTAACGATCAAACCACGGACGGATGCGCTAACACAAAATACCTATCCGGCGACCCGAGAGACGATGGATTAGCCATAATCTGGGCCGAGACCCAGGGGGAGGACGGCATAGTGAAAGACAGCACCATTCTGATCGTGTCCGGTCCACCCGCCAGCGTTGCCTTCCTTTCCTATCCGCACAGCCTGTTGGCGGACGGAATTTCCAAAGGTGACGTTATCGTGACGGTCCTCGACGTGAACGATAATTTTGTGGTCGGCGGGACTTCGGTCAAGATGAAAACAGGCTTCGGCTTTGTGACGGATGGGGTGACCAGTGACGGATGCTATGCGAGCCTATATGAAACCGAGTTGGTCAGTGAGGTTCTTAACCAGGACTATTCGCTGGCCAATCCCAATATCATTGATGATGGAATTGGCGTGGTCAACGTTCTGACCGCCAAGTCGGGCTTCGTCTCAGCGTCGGTAAATGTAACATTCCTGACCTCCTACACTTACAGCAAGAATTGTGAGATCGATATGGAGGCATCGGTGCCCCATGGAGCTACCGTTCCGATAGTGGTAATGATAAAGGACCGTTACGGGAATCCCTTGGGCGGACACAAAATCGTGGCTGATCAGACCCAGACTACCAATGGTGTCATTACTGGATCAGCGTATACGAATGCGTTCGGAGAGGCGACCGGGTTCACCTTCACCGCCTCGACCGACATCAGTGTGGAGACTGCAATAATAACCATATGTGACGAGGACCCCAGAGGTGGAGTTTGTCTCGCCACGAAGATAGAACTGAGCGAAGATTAAGGTCTGGATTCGATATCCATAGAAGGAAGGGAATGCTCCTTACGTAAGAGCCCCCCCGCCTTTGGCGGGGGGGCTTTTTTTATGGCCTTACCAGATTGATCGCCACCAGCAGGCAAACGAATACCGGAAGAATATTGAAAAACGAACAGGAGGTGAGCAAAAAAACGACCCCTGTCAAAATCACCGAAGGGATCACTATTCTGAAAATGATCCGGAAGGAGAGCTTGATGATGTGGTAAACCACGAAAAAAACTATATATAAAATAAGAAGATCGAGAGCCAATTGAACAAACAGTCCAAAGTTGGCATTCACGTACTGATTCATTTCGGAAAACCGTTCCGCAAACAGCCTCAGATACCGAAAAAACTCTTGGATGATATTAGCTGTTTCAGCGAACATATTAATTTCCTTGCCCGAAACGCTCAAACTTCAAGCTGAGAGCACGATTTTCCTCTTGCTGCAGCACGATTCCGCTTCTTCCCGCCAGAGGTATCAAGCCGTAAGGCTCACACCAAAGACGATATCCTTTCAGAAGCTCCTCCCCCACAGGTGAGCATCAAAGTGTTACCATCAACTAAGCAAACTCACTTCGATTTGTCAACCGTTTTTTGAGAATTCTGAAAGCCACTCGAGCAGGCGGAGGGCAGAGCTCTTGGGGAAGTGCCGTCGCGATGCACCGTTCTTTGAAACAAAAGCTTGAAGTGTTCTTATTAAGCACTTGACTTCCAATAAGGTAACGCCCGCCGAATTCAGACGAGGGGGAAGTCCTCGGAGACGGGCCAGTAGATGACGAAATATCCGAAAGAAGGGGTTTCTTTCCTATTTGGAAGGGTCTGTGCCTAATCTAGGATGTGTAGCCAGGTCACCAGAAGGAAATATATTCTGCCGATTAAAAGGGACATACGAGACATCACGGTGTAGCCGAACGAAGCCCCGAATGAGATCATCAGAAACCAGACGCCGACTTTAGCCGCGCCCCCCAAAGCCCCCTTGTGCTCTTTGGAGAAGAAAAAGTAGATGAGCCCCGTGATTACGCCGAAGGTCAAAAGAATATTGTTGAATGAGGTAAGCCAATTATCAGTCCACAAGGGAAGCAGATTCGCGCGAATCTGCAGGATAAGATCTCCGGAGCCGTAACCTACTATCGCGATTCCGGCGTAGATGCCGATGATTAATGCCATGGACCATCTGGAAAGCCAGCTGAATTTCTTGGTAAAACGGCTGAAAAGTAAAATCCCAAAGGCAAAGGGAACCAGGAGCAGGAGTTTTCCTTCGTGAGTCAGGGGCTCCCACAGGTTAGGAAGAAAAACGTTATGCCACTCCAAGGTAGCCCAGTATCCCGCCGAGATGCCGACGAAAAGATGCTCGGCAAACTTATAGAAGGGATTGTCCCTGTATAGAAAGGAGAAGATGCACAAGGTCAATGCTGCGCCCAGCCAGATTCCGATCGTTTCCGATAGTGGCATCAATAATCCCTTTTAGGTATCCTCAGTGGTTCGTTTCTAGAGACTTCTCTCCAGGTTACACAGTCTTAAACCTTCAGTTTCTTCTTCATCCCTCTGGTCGAAAAATAAGCGATATTGCCGATCAAAATGAACAAGAAAACGATGATATGGGAAACGGATTGAGCATCCATGCCTCTTTGAGCCGTTCCGGGCCTCTGGAGCAGTTTTTCATATTCAGCCGCACCCTTCATTCCCCCCAAGAGTCCGACCAGTTGTCCAGACTGAATATAGGGGTAAAATTCCGGAGCGCTCACCGCCGTGCAGCCGGAACCCAATTTCACATGATAGCGGGATTGAACCTGAAGCACCCACTCTTTGGTGCCCGGAAGTCCCCCGGAGATGTTGACCAACATAGCGATGTCGTCGAAGGTGTTAACGCCTTCCATGATGGGGATATCCTCAACCTTGGTCCCATGGATATCAGCGGGAAAGGTCTTAGGGATGCTGGTTCCCAGGGAGACCATCACCACCTCCCTCCCCTCCTTGAAGCCCAGGTTGACCCAGTCCACCCCATATTCTTTGTCCGGCAGATCTTCCAACACTTCGCTCATGGCTCTTTCAGCCAAGAGCGTTCCCGTAGCCCATAGCTGGATAGTGATCACTTTCACATCCCGGGAGAGCAGGTGATAAAACGCTGCAACGTTCATGGGGAAAAGCTCCGGCATAGAACCGGGATCGTAATCGCAGGGGACCAACACCTTGGAACCAGGAGGAAGAGATTCAATGGCATCATAAAAGCTTCTTACCGGAGGAGTCACGGAAAAATCCATGTTAACCGGCAAAAGCAGAGGCAGGGCGATAGACAGGACGATGAATACAAATATTATCCGTCGATCAAGGACTTCCAGTTTTTGCAGTATCTTTTTGGCGGTTTCTTTCATCTTTGTGAAACTTCTAGTAGCAGAGCTTGCTCTGCATGATTAGACGCGAGACAAGTCTCGCTACTCCGAAGTAATTTACTCTCCTCCCAGGTATGTTCTTTCCAATCCGGTCAAGACCTTCAAGGCGGTCGAAATTGCGCCCAATGCAGCACCGATCATAATAGCCCTTTTCCCGGCCAACTGGGGGACATTCATTATCCATTCGGTGAAATCCGGGAATTGCTTCCACAGGGCCTCTCCCACAGGCACTCTCCCAATCATCACCAAAACCGCGGTCACGGCTAACAGGCCAGCTTCAAAGGTTCTAATCCGGAAAGCTCGAAACGCAGCCGAGGCGATGAAGAATGCCAAAAGAGCGAACATGGTCGACTGCAGAGGATATTGTGCGTGATAATAGACCCAGCCGAAGATGGTTCCCTCTCCGATTCCTCCGAAGAAGACCCCTACGGTTATCATGAAGAAGACGCTTACTACCAGAACGATCTTATAAGGCCAATCCCTTTGTTTTCTCTGGATGGCGTGGAAATTAATCCTCACTATGTTGGCAATGCCCAACACGTAGGCAAAGGCGATCACGATTATGGCCCATTGGCGGACACTTTCAAAGACGGAGAGCGCCCCCTGGTGGGGAATGAAGTATTCCATTATGAAGGAGATGCCAGCCAAGAAACAGATGGCTATGGGTATTTCGCGTCGCATATGTCGCTAATTCCAGAAGGGAGTTGTTCCGTTAGAATCTCATGTTGTTTTGTGCCAAACAGATCATATCTTAATGCTTTTTGTGCTTCCGAGACGAAGCGTGATAAAAGGCTTACTCCTTGATTCCAGACAAGAGTTAATCCCTTTTCGCTCACAACCAATTCATTCTATCAGAAACAACCGTGTGAGTTGGGTTATCCCTAAAGTTTCCAAAATTGCTCCCAAGACTAAGAACCCTATGATAATTGCCTTGGTTAAATCCGAGCCTTTCAAGCTTCCCAAGAGCTTGGGCTCCTTTGAAAGATAGGCGCTGGTGGCAAATAGCTCCTCCCCTATTATGGTGTAGTCACAGGCTACCACAAAGAAGGGAAGCTGGTGAATGTTAGCCGTGCCTGCTACCTGGATGGCTCCGGTTAAAGACCCAGTTTCGGCCAACATCAAGGACTCGGCAAAGAACGAGCCGAACATCAAGTTGGCGGCCGGGCGGTCGCGAAGCATTATCCCCTGCACACCAGCCGCATAGGCAAACTGCTCGTCGGAGATATAGCGAACGTTATCTCTGTTGTATGCATCAGGCCTGCCAGCGCTGGCATATCCCTCTTTAACCCTCTCCTCCGCCACCGGAACCACAAATGGCCTGCATATAGGAACAAATAAAGGGGTATCGTAAGCGGCCACCATCTTGGCCACGTTTCCCAGAATTATCATAGCCGCAACCGTCTGGATTTGATCCACGTCCTCGATTCCAGGTATGAAAAGAACCGGTTTGCCCATCTCGGTAGCTCGCCCCACCGCGTCCTCGATGGCATCCAGGCCGGCGATGCGCCTGATGAATAGACTTTTCCCTTTCTTGGCCCGCTCGATAAAATAGATTATAACGGCGAAGAAAAAAAGCAGAAAAATGAGCATGTTCAATCTGTGGGGATTAAACCAAGACCGGGACAGGTCCTCCTGGGCAAAAGACAAAGGAGAGGAAGCGCAGAAAAAACAAAGTATGAAGAATGCTATCTTGAAAATAGAACTAATTTTCATTGTGGAAGGAATTGACGCACAAACCTCTCTCAGAATCAAACACGGTTATCAAGAGTATCTGGTAAAACTTGTCGTAGGTTCCAATTGACCTCTGCAAACAGTGTACACGAGGAACCATTCTTGTCTCAGACTATCCAGCTCAGCCTAAAACAGAGTACTAAGGAGCGTCGCGAAGTAGTCCCGGAGAAAGACAACCCTCTCAGCCAGAAGGGCCACTCTGCCCATAACGGTCATACCAAATCCTGCACCGAAACCTACCATCAGAGTCCAGATACCTATCTGGGCTGCCCCTCCAAAAGCTCCCTTATGTTGCTTGGAGAAATAGAAGTAGGCCAACGCACAGAACACCATAATTATTATCAATACATTGCGGATCAAAGGCCAGGTAGTAAAGCCGACCGGAAGCATAGTCGCGCTCAATTGTCTCAGCACATAGTTTTGCAGATATAAAGGGATAGCGAGTCCGGCTCCACCCCCGATAACGAAACCCAAAGTGGGTCGGGAGAGCCACTGCCATTTTCTTGAGAAACGAGCCCACATCAACAAACCCAATATCCCAGGTATGATATACCAATACTGCCCCGCTCTTAAGGGGTTGATAAGCTTAGGTAGAAAAGCGTTGTAATACAGAATTATGGCAAAATAGCCGGCTGACACTCCCACCACCAGATGCTCCGCGAACTTATAGAAAGGATTATCTTTATACAGAAAAGAGTAAATACTCAGAACCAGAAAAGCGGCCACCCCATTCCAGATTAATTCTGCTGTTCCCATAGTTTTTCCTATTTTTTCCCTTTTGTCATGAAATATCCGACGTTTCCTATAACTATGAAGAGTATTATCACTATGTGAGTGGTAGTCTGTATGGGCATACTCTTGGAGGCTACGAGTTGGTCTTTCTCTTTAGAGATGTATCCTCCCTTCTCAGCCAGGTACTCGTATTCTGAAGCTCCCTTCATGCCTCCGATAAGGCCAAAGATCTGGCCGGACTGCAAAAAAGGATAATAGTCCGCAGTCATAACTCCGGTCACCCCTATGGCCAATTTGGCATTGTAGCGTCCGTTGGCGTAGTTTATCCAATATTCAGTGCCGCTGCCTCCCGAGATGTTGATTATCGCTTTCACATTGTCAAAATTGGTTATGGTTCTCATCATGGGCAAGGAGTCCAGAGGTGTGCCGTAGTAATCCTCCGGAAAGGGAATCCTGAAGTTCTGCCCCATGGCCAGTATGGTGATTCCCGGATAAGGTTTATATCCCAGATAAACATAGTCGGTTCCATTGACTTTGCCGTATTCTTCAGCCACCTGAGCCACAACCTGCTCCACCATACCCGGCCCGTTCTGGTGCAAACAGCACAGCAACAGTTTTATGTCTTTGGAAAAGCACTGCCGGGTTATAGCGTAAGACATGGGATGAAGCTCAGCCATGACCTCTGGAGCATAGTCTACCCCGATCATCAACACCTCGCCTGGGGTTAGGCTCTCCACAAAATCATACACACTTCTCGCCTCCGGGGTGATGTAAAGTGGAACCCGAAAAGGATAGATAGCGGTCATCACCACCACCACCCCTATCACCAGATAGACCCAGCGCCTATCTAAACTCATCATCCTTTCATAAAAGTTCATGTCTCCTCCTCAATCTCTTCCCATATAGCCCCGCTCGATACCCAACATAATCTTCAAGGCGGTAGCAGTTGCCCCCAAACCGACCCCGAGCCAAAAAGCCCTCTTGGCTGCCATATTGGGGACGGTCAGAATAAAGTTAACCAGCCATTGATTTATTCCGGACAGAGGACCCAAGGGAACCAGTCTCAACATGATTATTATTGCTGAGAGAAGCAGGATAGTGGCCAGAATGGTTCGGGCTCTGAAAGCTCGGTAAGCCGCAGAGGCGATGTAGAAAGCCAATAGTGAGAACATGGCCGCCTGTATCGGAATATAGATATACTCAAAAAGGTCCATAAAAAGCGTGCCATATTTGAGACTATCCTGATAATGCGGAACGACGCCAACAAAGACCATGAAAAACAACCCCGCTAAAGCCACCAGGCTGTATCCCCAACCGGGTGCTTTTCTTTTGACCTTGGTCACCATCATGGTGGTCAAACTATACAAACCCAATAGCATGGCAAAACATCCAATCACCATGGTCCAATCTAAAACCCACTCATATAACGTTTCAAACTCCTCCAGGGGGATAAAATACTGAACCAGCATAAATAGACCCATACCGGTGACAACAGCGATAGGTAACGTCCTGCGCATTTTTTTCTCCTGATTAGAGCTGAACCTTAAACAAGTTTAAGAAAAACTGAAAATGGAAAGTTGCTGCCAGAGCCCCCAAAATCAGAAAGATCATGACCAAAGCCTTGGCCCAATCCTGGCCCTTTAAGGTTCCCAAAAGGACCGGCTCCCTTCCCAGATAGGCTGAGGCCGCATAAAGCTCTTCACCAATCAGGGTGTAGTCTGTAGCCGCCACAAAGAAGGGAATCTGAGCGATCTCGTCTGTGCCTGAAATCTGGATGGAGCCAGCCAGAGAGCCAGTCTCAGCCAAAAGCAAAGACTCTGCATAAAACTTTCCCAGGTAAAAATTGGTGGCTGGCTTTTCCCTGATCATTATTCCGTTCACCCCCGCCACATAGGCAAACTGCATCGAGGTCAAATAATAGATATTCTCTTGCTTATAGTCATCCGGTCTTCCTGCTTCCAAATAGGCCGCTCTGACCGTCTCCTGTGCCACTGCCATAACTATTGGATCACAGCAAGGAATTAAAATCGGAGTTTGATACTCTGCCGTCTTTTTTGCCACTCTGCTCAAAATGGTAAAAGAAGCTATAGTGGCTATCATATCCGCACTGCCCAACCCCAAAATATACAGAATGGGCTTACCCATCTCCGTGGCTCTGCCTATAGCCTCATCCACTGCCTCAATCCCGGCCAGGGGACGAATGTAAAGCTTTTTGCCTTTCCGGGCAACTGTGATAAAAACAAGAGCAAAGGTGGAAAAGATAAGCACCGCCAATAATACCGCGGTTTTTCCGGTATGATACCACTGGCCATAGGCATGAGCCGGCAACGAGACCTCCGAATCAGAGAAAATCCCGTCGCTTCTAACCCTAACCTTATAGTAAAAATCTTTGTGTGGAGGAAGATAGTTGGCGTCTTCCTTTTCTTTAGCCCCTTTGTCCTTATAGGTATTCTCTCCGGCAGGAACAAGTCCCCGTACCTCAAACTCACCGTCGGGAGAGTCGGACCTCAAGATCTGATAGGACACCACGTTATTTTGTCCGGCTCCGTCGTCTGCGGAAAGCGTCCAGATAACCAGCAAGGCATGCCCGTTATCATTGGGAGCGTCCTTGGCAACCACATTCGTGGGAGGGGCAGGAGGCTGGGCCAGCGAATCCTGTAAAGCTTCAGCCTGTTCCGCTTCCTGAGCCAAGCATGTTTGCATCCCCAAGAAGAGCGAGACAAACACAAAGAGGAAGAGCGACAAAACCCTAGTCCAGTGAGAATCTTTGTCTTTCATTTCAACTCCTTGAAAAAGCTGACAGCGGATGAAGTGGATTCAAAGGATTCTATCTTAATCTATCCGTCCCATCCGCTGGCAGTTCTAAAACCGACTCATTTGATCAAACCCAGCCAATTACCGAAAAGAAAGTCCATCCTACCTATTAAGAGGGACATACGGCTCATCACCGTATACCCGAACAATGCTCCAAAGGTGATCATGAGAAACCAGACTCCTACCCGGGCCGCTCCCCCAAAAGCACCCTTATGTTCCTTAGAGAAAAAGAAATAAATAAGACCGCAGAAAGTTCCTACCACGATCACGATGTTTCCGATGGTCGAATTGAGATCTCCCCACACAAAGAGAGACAGGATGGTCCCTTTCACTTGAATTATGCCGTTGCTTTCCAGATAACGGGTGAACTGCAGACCGGCAGTGGTACCCACGATGAAGGCTAAAGACCATCTGGACAACCACCCCACGCTGGGGAAAAGCCTGAGCAACATCAAAATTCCCAGACCCCCTCCCAAAAGATATACCCAGTGGTAGTCTATTTTCCCCTCAACCGTCAGAACCGTGTAAGCCAATACCAGGTTGTCGATCAGCTTTGGCAGGAAGTACTGCCAGAAGGTGACCACGAACCAGTAGCCGGCCGATACTCCCACGAACAGAGCTTCGGAGAACTTATAGAAGGGATTGTCCTTATATATAAAGCTGAAAATTCCCAAAGTCAGAATCCCACCGATCCACAATCCCACAACTTCTCCGCTCATGTCTTAACCTCCGCTAGGACGTCTTTTTTCTCTTCCTAATTGAGAAGAAAGCCAGATTTCCTATTATGATGAACATACAGATCACCGCATGGGCTACGGCCTGGGAAAACATGTATCTCACCGCTCTTCCCGGTATCCCCAAGAGAGTTTCGTATTCCGCTCCACCCTTCATCCCCCCCAGAACTCCGGAGAGCTGCCCGGTTTGAACGTAAGGATACATTGCCGGTGCCTGAACCGCGGTGTTTCCTGCAGCCAGTTTAACGTGAAATACGTCCACCGCATATTGCACCCATTCCTGTGTTCCGGGATAACCCGCGGACAGGTTGAATATCAGATCGACGTTGTCATAGTTTCTGACTCCCCTCATAAGCGGAATCTCGGAAAGAGGAGTCCCCTGACCATCCTTGGGATAAGACTCCTCAAAGCTGTGTCCCATCCGGTCTATCACCACCTCGTTGCCCGCGGTGAAACCCAAATTGACGTAGTCTATCCCATACTGCAGACTTTTGGCCTTTATGTCCTCATCCTGGAATACCTCTTCCAACGCTATGTTCGCCTGGAGGGGTCCCTGGGGCCACAGCCCCATGATGATCACCTTTAGGTCGTTTCTGAAGGCATGCCTGAAGAATGCCTCGGCCATTGGCTGAAGCTCGGGCATGGACCCAGGATCATAGTCAAAAGAAGCCAAAACTTTCGACCCAGCGGGAAGGCTTTCAATCGCCTGGTAGGTTCCCTGGGCTACCGGTGTCACCGGTATGCGCATGGATAGCTTGAAAAATAAGGGCACAGCAACCGCCACGGCGATAAAGAGGAAAATAATCCTCCGATCGATGCTTAAAAGCTTTTCCCAGATGCTTTTCACTTCCTGGTTGTTTTCCTGATTCATCTTCAGCTAGTCTCCTCCCATGGCCCTTTCCAGTCCCAGGATCACCCTCAACGCTGAAGAAACCACCCCCAAAGCTATGCCTATCATGATGGCTCTTTGTCCTGCGGTCTGGGGAAAATCCATGATCCAGTCTGCCGCGTTTCCCATTCTATATCCTTCAGGCAACCAGGCGGTGATCCAGTCTCCAATGGGAACCCGACCCAGCATTAAGATGAAGGCTGCCGCCAAGAGCATGGTGGCTTCCACGTTTCTCGCCCGGAAGGCCCGGTACGAGGCGGAGGCCACGAAGAAAGCCAGAAGGGCGAACATGGTGGCAGAAAGAGGATAGTATACGTGAATGTAAAGAAAGTAAAAAGATGTTCCCGGATCGGAAAACGATCTCCCACCGGAGAAAAACAGACCAGGTATGGTTATCACCAGAAACCCCAAAATAACAACGATCCCAAAAGGCCAGTCCCTTGACTTTCTATAAATCTTATCAGCATTAACCCTGATCAGGTTTAAGACCCCCAGGTAAATGGCAAATGCAGCGATTATGAAAAACCAGTCTTCGAACAAATCTTTCAGTATATTGAAAGGGGGGATGAAGTGGGCGATTATCATGGTCAGCCCCACCATGGCAGTCAAAACTAAGGGAACCTCTCTTCGCATTCTTTTCTCTCCAACCCTGCTTAGAAAACTGTCGCCAGATCAGGCAGGCCCAATCCCAAAACTGAATTCAGAGTGAGGAAGAGCACGCCCACCAGAATAACCAGAAGGAAGATGAACTTGCCCACGTCCTGTCCTTTGAGACTTCCCAACAACTTGGGATCTTTCGAAAGGTAAGCCGAGGCGGCAAAGAGCTCCTCCCCGATCAGAGTGTAATCGCAGGCCGCGACGAAAAAGGGAAGCTGAGAAGGCATGGCGGTTCCGGCGATCTGTATGGCACCCACTGAGTTGGCAGTCTCAGCCAAAATCAATGACTCTGCATAAAACTGACCCTGAAGGAAAACAGCCGCAGGCTTATCCCTCAAGAAAAGCCCATCCAGCGCGGCAGCGTAACCAAACTGATCATCGGTAAGATAATAAACCATGTTGTCGTTGTAAGCGTCCGGCCTTCCGGCATTTATGTATGCTTCCTTTACCGTCTCTCTGCACGTGACCATAACCAGCGATTTGGACACTGGCACTTCCAACTTGGCCTCATATTCAGCCGCCAACTTAGCCACCCTTCCCAGAATGGTGACGCCGGCAATGGTCTGCATACTGTCCATGTCCATGATGCCGGGTATGTAAATTATCTTTCGTCCCATCTCCGTTGCCCGACCGACCGCATCGTCCACCGCCTCCAGCCCCGCGATCTTACGGATAAAAAGTTTTTTACCAGTTTTTGCGCTGCTTATGAAGTAAAAGATGGCACATGCGATTATCAAGGCAAGGGCAAATAGAGTCAACCTGCTGAAGTCAAACCACTGCACCCTGGAGAACACTGGATTGCTGGGTAGCGATTCGGAGGTTCCCCAAGGCGAGATCGCTCTGACCCTGTAAAAATACTTGACCTTGTTCTCAGTGTTGCTGTCTGAAAAGTAAGTAGCTCCCGGCGCAGCTCCTCCGATGTGCTCGTAACCCTCTTCCCTGTTTGTGGATCTGAGGATTTCGTATCCGGTCACACTGTTTGCCCCTCCCCCGTCGTCAGCTGATTTCTCCCAGCTGATGGTTATTGCGCCTCCCTTATCATTGGGGATATCCTTGGCAGTTACATTCGAGGCAGGGACAGGACGAACGGAGTCTTCTTGCGGAGTCACCTCCCCTTGAGGGAGCGGAGATTCCTCGGCTAAGATAGGTGTTCGCCCGAATAGATAGAGAAGAAACGCAAGGGAAAATAACAGAAGAAAACTGTGGTTCGATCTTTCTGGCTCAACTGTTCTCGCTCCGTGCATCCTCTTACTTTTGCTCATATTAAAAAAGGACCTTCCGGGGTGCCAAACTCAACAAGGCCAAATTAAGAAACGGCTTTAGGTGCAAATACCTTGATCATACCGATACCAGCTGTCAACCTGACTCTGCGAACTCAGAAGCAATCTGTGACCCATTTTGCTCTCGTTGCCGGCTTGTCGGTCCTGAAGCCGGAACACATCCGCCGCCCCCCCCTGATCGTTGCTCAATTTATCATATATCTAAATTCAAGTCAAGGGAAAAGTTCGACTGAGGCGAATTTTTGACGAGGCTCACTCCTCCAGCATTTCCACATTAGCCCTGGGGATTATGGCTTTAGTTCCGTCCTCAAACTCCACCTCCAGAACTCGGGCCGAAGACTCGGATTCAAGCTTCTGTAAAGCCGGAGGAAGGGCGCTTACCTTTGCCAGTCGTCCAAAATGCGGGTCCCGAATAACCCTGATAGGATAGCCAACAGTCAAACCTATGTTCCCGAGTTCCTCTCTTTTTTCTTTTTTGTGTACGTCCTCCTGGACGGGGATTACCACCTCCGGGCGGATCACCCCGGCTCTGATCTGAGTAGCCCCATTTATGCAAGCCATCTGGCCTTCCTTGGATTTCAAAAGATCAAAGGTTATCTCCGCCATGTTAATCTGCCCGAATCCTTCGGTGATCACCAAGGTGATTCCTAATTCCTCTGATCCGGTGATAGCTACCCCTATATCGTATCCCAAAAAATCTCTTAAATCCTTGTCGCTGAATCCACCAACTACGATTCCCTTGGCACCAAAACTGATAGCCTTCTTTATGGCATCAGCTGTAACCAAGCTCCCTCCGACCACCACCTTGTCCTTGCAATTTTTATCAATTAATTTGTCACTTAAGATCTCGGTATTATCTTTTGTAACCACCTTAATCTCGCCATGAGTCTCTCCTCCTATGCCGAAAATACCCTGAATGAAGGACCCCCAAGTGGAGACCGCCACTCCCTCCTTCTCAAAAAGCTCCACCACCTCTCCTTCCAGATAGGCCTTTATCTCCACCGGAATGGGATTTCCCCTGATCAGGACCTGACCGGTGACCGATGAGATGCTCTCCACGCTCCCGTCTGCCCTGGTCTTGGCTTCGGATGAGAAAAGTCCGAAGAAGCTTTTGCTCTTGGCTATCACCTCTCCCTGCTTGACTTTCTCTCCTTCTTTTTTTGTCATACAATCCATTATGTCTTCCGGGGGGATACCTAATATATTGGCCACGTTGATCGGCTCCACATTTCCGGGCAGCAGAGTACGAGCCACCACCGTATCAGGTTTAACCTTGTCTCCCACCTTAACCAGAACGTCCCCCTTTAACGGCAGTATCCTTCTTTTGGTTATCAGAACCTTATCTGTAACTTTTAATCCCGGCGTATACGCATGACCCATTTTTTGCTCCTTAATCTTAACTGACTATCTAACAATTTGGCCTCCACGAGCTCAACGATCTTTTGACCTGACCCACTTCCAACCTTAGAATTCTCGGTTTGACTCATATCAGCGGCACTTCAAATACTAGCCTATAACCTCTCCAAAGCGTCCTTGGGATATATGTCCAAAGCGATCATCCATTCCTTCAGTTTCTGAACCCTGGTCTTATCGTCGCCAGGCAAGTTAAACGGCCTTCCGCGGCAGTCGATCACTATTCCAGTGACTCCTCCGTGAAGGGTCGTCTCCATCTTGCTACCCCTTCCTGCTCCCACATCAAAACCCCGATGTGGATCCAGGTCTGCCTTGCAGGTCAAGGGAACACCTGTCTTCTCATCTGTTCCCAGAGGGATCCTTCTTATTTCCCCGTATTTTACAGAACCTTCGAGGGTTTTCCCATCGGGCATGGCGAACTCATATCTTAGAACTTCTCTCTCCTCTTTGGATTCACCAACCGGCGCGATACATGTGCCCAGGTGAATCAAACAATCCTTATCAAAGACTTCCGTGGCCGCCTTGGGGTGAACGGTTGACAGAACTCCCAATTGCGGCATCATGAAGATGGAATCGACCGCCAACCCGGTTATTCCTTCGGGAAGGAACCCGTCGATAAGCATCAGGGCCGCCTGCTGTCTTCTGGGCGCGTGGGAAAGCACCCCGCCTGAACCGACGAGCATGTCCAAACTCATCATGTTAACCAAAGTCTGCCCACCGGCCACCTGCTCGAAAGCATCCGCAATGGTCCTCTGCTGCTGGATTCCCTTCAGCTCGGTAGCAAAGGATTTGTGTTGAACGAAAGCCAGCCTTAAGGCCTCCTTGGCTATAGCCTGCTCAAAGATGAGTTCCTCCATCATCTGAGGAATGGTGGTGGGGCGGATCATCTTGTTTTTGATTCTATTTCTCAAATCTTTTTCGTCCATATGAAATGGAACCCATCTCATCACATTTTCCAATCCTGCCTCTGCAAAGACATTGGATACCGAATAACTCATACCTAAATTGGCGCTGACCGTTCGATTGAAAACCCCCTTAAAGACCGAAAAGATGTCCGTGGTAGCTCCTCCGATGTCCACACCCACCGCCTCGATTCCCCCCTGATCTGCAATGGTCTTGATGCAAAGTCCTACCGCACCGGGCGTGGGCATGATGGGAGCATCGGTCCAGGTCATGAGTTTCTTGTATCCGGGAGCCTGTGCCATCACATGTTCCATGAACAGATCATGAATCTTCTCACGGGCAGGAAGAAGGTTCTCCCTTTCCAAAACCGGTCTTAGGTTGTCCACGATGTCCAAGTCCACCTTTCCCTCCAGGGTCTCCTTGATCGATTCCCTGGCATTGACGTTGCCCGCATAGATGATGGGAAGCTTATATCCAATCCCCAGTCTGGGCTTGGGATCAGCGGCCGAGATCAACTCAGCGATCTCCACCACGTGAGTGGTGGTTCCGCCGTCTATGCCGCCGGACAGAAGGATCATGTCTGGTCTCAATTGTCTTATCCTCTGAATCTGCTCATGCGGAAGCCTTTTGTCGTTTGACGCAATCACATCCATCACAATCGCCCCTGCGCCCAAAGCGGCCCGTTCGGCGGACTCAGCGGTCATGCTTCGCACCACACCAGCCACCATCATCTGCAAGCCTCCGCCAGCCGAGGAGGTGGAGATATAGAGATCCGTTCCCTCGTTGTCTTTGGCTGGAGAGATGATCTTTCCATTCTCATCCAACAGTTTTCTTCCGGTCAACTCCTCCACCTCGCCCACTGCGTTTAAGACCCCCATGGTGACGTCTTCAAAAGGAGCCTCCACCGTGGTGGGCGCCTCTCCCCTCACGAGCAACCGATATTCATCCCCCTTTTTCTCAATCAAGATAGCTTTAGTGGTGGTGCTACCGCAATCGGTAGCTAAGATTATGTTGATATCTTCCGGTTTTAGATCTTTCATAGTGCTCCCTTTATAACTGTACTATTCTTTTTTACGCAGCGTCACGGTTTATCCCTAACGTTCTTTTCGTCCGCATAAAGCGGAGCCTTCACGGCTCCGCACAGAGGCATAAAGCCTCTGCTACGCGGGATGGTGATTGATTTCGTAGGTCGAGCATGGCGAAGCCTGCTCGACATCTTTTTGTCAAGCACTTTCTAAGATGCTTGACCTACAGCAATTCTCACTCACCTTACGGTGCAATACTGAAAATGCATGGCATCCGGGTAGGACCAATCTCCACCCCAGACGAAGCCAACATCTTTAAAGCATTGAACAAACTCTTGGGTCATTTCAAAATCTCTTTGCCCAAAGGCATTCCAGGGGGCGTTCAAATCGATGGCGATTCCCCAGGAATGGGTTGACCAGGTGTTACCTCCTCTTTTCAGACGCGGACTGTAGCAACCGTCAAAGGTCTTTAATTGCCCGGCAAATCCGCGCGCAACTACATTCCTGAAAGCCATCTGAAACTTTGGCACCACCAGACGATGGCAGGTAAACCCGAACCAATTGCTGTGCATAAGAGCTTTGTCATCGGGGGATAGCCAGCCGAAGTAAACGTCTCTCAAAGCCTCTTTCCAGGCCGACAGGTCACACCTGGCGAGATTCTGCTCATTCCAGCCAGCCAGACGGAAATCACCGAATATGTCAAAACAAAACTGCTCGGGCGGGGGTTCGTTCAGCACCGGGAACATGTCCGGAACCGGCTCATCAAACAGGGCGTGCCAGGTTTGATTGCCCACTACTCCATCCACATCCAGTCTTCTGTTCTGCTGGAATTTCAGTACTGCGGCCTCGGTGCGTGGACCGAAAACCCCGTCCACGGAACCCACGTCATAGCCCAATTGACTCAGTTTCTCTTGCAGAGCTCTGACCAGACTTCCTTGGCTTCCTCTGGAAAGAAACATAGCTTTGCTTTCTACTAAATCAGAGTTAATAGCTCTTCTATCTGTGTCGAAACCTCAGAGTTTGTGTCGCAACCCTAAAAAACACCTAGTTGCCATTCTGAACGAAGCCCTGCACCATCTGGTGCGGGGCGAAGCGACGAATCCAACAATCGCAATAAGCTGCAAATCGGAGGGTGCCTCATTCCATCAGTGCCTGGGCTATGGCGTTTCCGAACTCCTCGGCGGCTTGAGGCCTACTGGCGGTAATGATTTTACCATCCCTTTCCACGTCTTTGCCAGTGTATTCCGCTCCTTTGTCTTTCAAACTCTGAGCCTCAGAGCTATACACGGTCGCTTTTTTGCCCACAAGGATTCCGGCATTGGCCAGGGTCACGGGCGCGATACAGATGGCACCCACAATCTTGTTTTCCTTTATCGCCCCCTTCAACGTGGAGTGTACGGAGGAGTCCTCGAAGTAATGGGTTGCTCCAGTTCCTCCCACCAATATGATGGCATCCCAATCTTCCGGTTTGATCTCGCTGGCCAACATATCAGGCTTCACCTCCGCTCCCAACATCCCCTTGGCCGTTTCCAAAGAAGCACAAGCGACCGTAACCGCTGCACCCTTTTCGGTCAGGACCCTTTTGGGCTGGAGGAGTTCTTCATCCCGGAAGTTCTGGGGGGCAATGATCATCACTACTTTTCTGCCGGTCAGAACCTTCTCTTCAGTTACTTCTTGCTCCGGTACCTGAACCTCTCCCTTCTTTTCTTTGCAGCCCGCAAAGAGCGCAATTACTGCCGCCAACATGGTTGCAGCTAAAAAGAACCTTCTCATTTGATCCCCCTATAATTCTATGCCGTTAACTTCTTGACAGGTCTATTCCTGTCACATATCTGGTCTCGGGCAAGAGACGCTCAAGACGCCTTTGTCGCCCTTACTATCTGCCGATGAGAATATATCTTACCTTCTCCTTGAAGGTCTTTTCCCTCCAGTCTTTTTTCGTTTTAGCTTTTCTCTCTTCTTTTAATGCTTTTTCTTTCGCCTGTGCCCCCACGTCGAGCTGCTCTATTTTTTGCAGAAGCTTTTCAACGGTCCCCCTCTCTTCCATCATTTTTCTGAACTCATCATAGTCTTTCCAGGAGAAGACGGCGTGGACAAAGGGTTCAAAGAAGGCCATCATTTGACTTCCGACGTAATTCAATGGCTTCACCGATTCTAAGAACAGGATGGCGGGCACCGACATCTTCCAGTGAACCACCTTTTGGGCAATCTTGGCTAAGATCTCCTCTTGCTGAGGAGTTAGCCCCTCGTTTTCCTTATCCCTTGAACTCAAGGAGAACATATGTCTGAAAGCCATCGAAGATCACCTCCCCGATCGGTCTCCGTCATTTCTGGATCTTTGACTTCACGAAATCGATTACTTCTTCTTTATTTTGATTGAATCTCACGTAAAGCCCCCTGAAATTCTCCAATCTGGACGGCCTCTCAAAGGGAGAAAGCAAGACTCCATTTTTGTCCGCATAGAATGACCGAAACGCGATCCATTCCTTCTCTTTGGTATTGAAGAAGAATTTCACCTTGACTTTCTTCTCATCCAACTGGTAATGCGTGGGCAAAAAGAATGGCGAGAGAGAACCCAACATAATCACCACTGAGAGCATGGTTAGAAGAAGACTGAAGGTGGTGACGTAAACTAAAAACCAGACAGCCAACAAAAATGTGATGACCAAGATAGAAATCTTGGTGCTCCTTTTCATTGGATGGATTGACCACCTCAGAACAGCTTCATCAAACATGCCAAACTCCGCTTAACTCATCCTCGCAAGCCTAAGGCTTCACACCTTGAACAGATCGAGTCCATAATCGAGGGCAGGGAAAGATCGTCACTTGCCGGTAGCGGTCAAGTCTCCCGGCGATCTATACCTTTCCTTTCGCAACTGCTCCATCTCTTTCAGAAGTTCCTCAGGCTTGAAGATCTCCTTTTTCACCAGAAGCCTCACCAAAGCCTCTTGAGCCAGGTTATTGGAAAGGCAGAGCTCCTCATAGGTCACCTCCCGCTCCTGGTCTCCCAGCACGATCTTCAGCGCGATCCTTTTTTCCTTTTCCTCGGCCAAGTTATTTCCTCATGCTTTAAACTTCATTCACATATAATTATACTTCAATTATCAGATTTATCAACAGTTTTTTCTTCTGGGTGCCCTTTGAGAACTCATCTCAACCTTTCCACGTTTCCTCCTCGGTACCCGTAAACGGGGATGCTCCTGTTCTCTCCATACTGGTCAAACCAGATCGATCCTGAAGCCCCCTTGAAGTGCCTGGTGTGGGCCAGGTTGTCGGCTATCTTTTCCGGGTCGGTGATCTCCTTCTCGAAAATCGAGATCAGAAGGTTCATGGCATCAAAATTCAATGCAGCGACTCTATCCGGTTCCTCCTTATAGTTATCGCGATAAAGAGCCAAGAAGCTCATCCAGGTTTGGTCATCTCTCAGGTGATAGGTATCAGAGGTGAAGATCAACTCTTGATTTAGGTTCAAAGCAAGATTCAAAACCTCCCCACTGCCGCATCCCTCTGTCCCAATTACCGTTGTACTGATCTTCAGAAAGGAAATCTGAGGGAGGATCTTAAGCATCTGGTCTTCTCCTGCGATGATGAAAAACCCGTCCACCTTTACCGGGATTTCGCTTACAAACGATTCTTCTTCCTCGCTTACATAACCAGCAGCCGGCTTTTCTAACAGGACCCTTTTTATCTTTCTCAAGGCGGGGATGAAATCGGAAGTCTCCTCAGAGAAACGTTCGGGGATCAATATCTTGGCCCCCAGTTTTTTGGCTTCCTCTTGGAAACCGCGCGCCAGTTCCCCGGCACCCTCATCATCCGAGACGAACATGACAAAATCAACAAGTCCTTTTTCTTTGATCGCAAGTTCAGCTAAGCCTTTTCCTCTGGTCTGATTAGAAGGTGAGAGCTGAAAGACAAATCGGCTCAAGGCTCCAATTCCCTGCTGCGAAGCCGTTGGTGAGATCAGTGGAATTTGGGTCCTTCCCGCGGCCACCGCGGCTCCCAACGTGGACTCACTTTTTAGCGGGCCAATGATGGATATCACATCCTCCTCGGCTAACTGGTTTGACAGACTAGCAGTTTTCGCCGAATCTCCCTCGGTATCTTTCACCACAAGCTCTACTTCGGCCTGCATGAAAGAGTACCGCAAAGCCAGATTTATGCCCTTTATCATGCTCTCCGCATAACCAGAATATTCACCGGTGACGGGGGTAAGAACCCCTACTTTGAGGGTTTGAGATGTTGGGAAGAACTGCCTCAGAAGGAGAGTAATTTCTCCGATATCAGCTCCATCCGGGAAATTGTCCCGATAGTAGCTCAAAGCCTCTTTGGCCTCACGATAGTTTTTGGATTCAAACTTCCTCTTGCCCAGCCAAAAAAAAATTCGGGGAGCGAGCTTCTTATCCCGGTTCCCCTGAGCCAATCGGTGCAATTCTCTTTCCGAAAGCCCATCCTCCAGCAGATGCTCAATCGATTGCGCGGCTAACTCCTTCAATTCAGAGCCTTCAGCATTTTGGAAAGCCAAAACGAAATTCTGGGCGGACTCAAGCTTCTTGCCCGAAATGTAATTTATGTTGCCCAGCATAAAGTAACAGGCAGGAACGAAACTGCTCTTCGGCAATTCTAGAGTGAAGTTTTCGAATCTCCGGTATGCCGCATCATAGTTCTTTAAGTGATATTCACACTTGGCAATCATGAACTCGAAATAAGAGAAGCGGGGATTATTGGGGAAGGATTCTGCCAGGTAGATCAGGATATCTTTGCACCGGGAGTAATCTTCTTGAGAATAGTCTTGGTGTGCCTCTGTTAACTTATCCCTCACCTCCCTTTGGGCCTCGGCTCCCGACCAACAGAGGACGCCTGATGAAAACACATATATGGAAAATATCCACAGAAATCTCTTCTTGCTTGTCATGTCCTCCCGTCTATGTAAGAAAAAAGGGTGGGGATTTTTGAGGATCGCCGCTGGGAACAGACCTCATCAAGCAGACGCCCTCAGATAATGATGAGTCTCGCCTTTGGCAGGGGTACACCCAGCCTACAACGAGTATTTTCCGAAATCCTCTGGATTTATCCTCTTCAATCTTTCCTTTAAGGCCTCTGGATCGCTTAGATCCGGCGTGGTCTTGTCGCCCCTTTTGACCTGGAATAACTCCTCTGCCACAAAGAGGGGGACTTTTGTCTTAAGGGCCAAGGCTATGGAATCAGAGGGACGAGCATCAATCTGCACGACTGACCCGTTCAACTTTATGTAGAGTTTGGCATAGAAGGTTTGACTGACCAGCTCCGTCACCTCCACTTTCTGGACCTTTCCACCCATGGCAGAAATCACAGATCTCAAAAGATCATGGGTCAAAGGTCTTTTGGAGGAAAACCCGGAAAGCTCCATGGCTATGGCTAATGCTTCATAATGCCCGATCCAGATGGGAAGCATCCGTTCGGAATCTGATGAGGACAAGATCACCACGGGAGAGTTGGTGGTCATATCCAGGGCTAACCCGTTCACCTTTGCTTCAATCATGCTCATTTTTCAGCCTTTTTGGGTTTTTGGAGTCTATTCCTTTTTCACCACCCAGATTTTCAAGTTGGCCACGACGTCACTCGAGACCTTAATGGGCACCGTATAAACACCCAACGCCTTGATGGGAGTCTCCAGCATAATCTTGTGTCTGTTCATCTCAAAACCTTTCTCCTTGAGAAGTTCTGAGATATCCTGGGAAGTCACCGAGCCGAAAACCCTGTCCTCTTCTCCCACCCTCACCTCTGCAGTGCAGGATGTTTTCTCCAGCTGGATTTTCAGTCTCTCCTCCTGTTTTTTCTTCTTAAGATCTTTTATCTCTTTCTGTCTGGTCACCTCACGAATGGCTCTCAAGTTTCCTTTGGTGGCAGGAATAGCTAAGTTTCGAGCTATGAGAAAATTCCTCCCATATCCATCCTTCACCTCCACCACCTCTCCACAGCTACCCAATTTTCCCACGTCATCTTTCAAAATGACCTTCATCCTTTTCTCCTGTCTGAGTCTTTGCGTCCAGCATTTATTGTTGCCGAGACACGCGCCGAATTCCCGAAGTTGGGCATTGAGACACTCATTTGTTCAGGTTTCAGACTTCGCACCCGAGTATCGAAGAAGTACTAGCGCTCAGCAGGGAAACGTCTGTCTGCCTGCCTGGCCCTGTTGGCCGCTGACTGAACTTCAAGGCCCTTCTGTCCAGCTATCTGTAAATCTCAGCGGTGTATGGCAAAAGGGCTAAGTGCCGACCCCTCTTTAACGCAACGGTCAATATTCTCTGGTGTCTTGCACAATTGCCCGAAATGCGTCTAGGCACGATCTTGCCTCGGTCAGTTATGAACTTCCTGAGAAGTCTCTCGTCTTTATAATCGATTGTCAACCTTTTGTCTTCACAAAAACGGCAGGTTTTCCTTCTTCTTCTTTCGAAATCGGGTGTCATCCATTAACTCCTAAGATTTTCAGATTTTGCCCAGAGAATCCTTGAAATCGGCTAGATCCTCTTGGTCGGTTTCGCTCAAATTCAGAATATTCTCTTCCTCCAGGGGCTGAGGTTCCGTCCTCTTGTCCAGGAATTGAACGTGAAACGCTTTAATCTCCAAGTAATTGCGCTTACTGCCATCTTCGTTCCCTTTTATCCGGCTGCGTAGCTCACCCTCGACTAAGACAGCAGAACCCTTCCTCAGATACTCGCTACAGCTTTGTGCCAAATCCTGCCAAGCTACCACTTCTACGTAATATACGTCCTCTTTGTACATCCCCAGACTATCTTTGTACTTCTTGTTCGAAGCGATTTTGAAATTTACCACCGGAACGCCACCGGAAGTATAGCGCAATTCCGGATCCCTAACTAGATTCCCCACAATAATAACCTTATTAAGACTGGGCAGTTTTGTGTTCGCCATTGCTCTCAAACCTTCTGGAACCCCGCTTCACTCTCTCGTCTACCTCCCATTCACGAATCGGTCGGCTCATCTTTTTTACCTTCCTGATCTTTTCCCCCGGAGACGACAGGCTCCCCTTCTTCTTTCGCCGCCACAGTTAGGTATCTTAGACAGAATTCGTTCAATTTGTATGCTCTCTCCAACTCCGTCGGAATTTTGCCGTCCCCTTCGAAGAGAATCAGAGTATAAAAACCTTCCTGTTTTTTCTTTATGGGATAGGCAAATCTCTTTTTCCCCCATTTGTCGGTCTTTAACACCTGTCCCTTATGATCGATTATGAGATCCTCGACTTTTTTTATCTCCTTTGGCACGGTTTTATCATCCAAAGAGGGATCCAAAACAAAGACGGTTTCGTATCTTGGCAATTTTTCACCTCCCTTCCACTTTCCTATTTTCAAACCCTAAGATAATCATACCCTGGATATTTCCCTGAACTTTTTTGTGAATCCTCTGTTGAATTCACTCAAATATTGAATCGATTCATGCTATCTTCTATTCCATGGATGAATACATTCTCCACGGCTTCGGCTGCTTTTCCAACCATCTTGCTTACTTTTTCTTTTTCCTCCTCTTCGAAATCCTGAAGCACGAATTCCTCCAAGTCGACCGATTCTTTGGTATCTCCAATTCCCATCCTCAGCCGGGCAAAGTCAATTGTGTTCAACTGGTAGATGATCGATCTCAAACCCTTATGTCCTCCATCCGTTCCTTTCTCTCTTATCCTTATCTTTCCCAAGGGCAAACTTACATCGTCACAGACCACAAGAAGGTTCTCAGTTCCGAGATTGAAATCATCCATGACCTCAATCACCGCCACTCCGCTTGAGTTCATGAAGGTGAGCGGCTTCATCAGATAAATTCTCTCGTCGTTGATCCGAATTTCACAAAAAAGAAACTCTCCTCTTCCAGGCTTAAAATCTTTCTTGTTTTCTCCAGCCAAAAAATCGACTACTCTATAGCCCAGATTATGACGAGTGTTTTTGTATCTTTCACCGGGATTGCCTAAACCCACGATCAAGTTCGACATCAGCCAGAAAATACACTCACCATCCTGAAAACTCTAACCAAACACGACTACGATCTGAAAAGATAGGACAAAACTGCAGTTTGTCAAGAAAAACTTTCCTCGATATTCCGCCAGTTCTTCAGGCAGTGAGATACCCGCGCAAACTAGGGCGCGGACGTCCGGCAAGTAGGAAACGGGGTGATATGAAAACAGAAGAACTAACGAAGTTCAGGCGCTTTTTTCTTGACAAATAGCGTATGGCGGGTATATTGTATTATGGATTGTGGTAAAGAGATAAATCCCCAATCCTAGATCAGACAGAAAGAAGGGGCTTCACAAAAACCTGGTCTATCTAAGCTATAGTGTTTGTCGGGAAAATCAGTTTCTTTAAACACTTCGTTTTTAAAAGCGCAAACTTCTAAACAAAAACAAGGAGGTGGCTCTAGTATGAAAAGAAACCTTCTCATTGTGCTTCTGGGTTTGGCTTTCCTGCTCGTCTTTCCCGGACTATCTGTTGCTCAATTTGGTTCGATTTCAGGCAGGGTGACCGATGAGGGGACCGGACTACCCATTGTGACGGCGGAGGTTACCATAACCGGAGTTTATGCAATCTGGTATACCGACACTTCAGGCTACTACTTGTGTGATAGCCTCCCACCTGGCTTGTACCTGGTAAATGCCCAAAAAGAGGGATACGTTCCGGAAACCTATCCGGATTCGGTAATGGTGATTGCGGGAGAGAATACCCCCGGCATTGATTTTGCCCTAACTCCAGGTGGCGAGTACGGGTCAATTTCCGGCCAGGTGACTGATGAAGAGACTGGTTTGCCGATTATCATGGCTCACCTGATGGCCGTAGGCATGGATAACTTTTGTTACGGAGAGGCCTGGAGCGATACCGGCGGCCACTATACAATCCTGGATTTGTGCCCGGGCTTCTACCAAGTCAACGCGAACAAGATAGGTTACATTCCAGAGACCTATCCAGATTCCGTAATGGTGGTTGCCGGCCAGAATACAGTTGGTATCAACTTTGCCCTTACAGCTATCACAGGGACTGGGTCAATCTCTGGAGAAGTTACCGATGAGGAAACAGGTCTCCCCCTGCCCATGGCTCACGTCTTGGCTTATGATAGCACTTTTTGCGCAGGGGATGCATGGACAGATACTGCCGGATATTATCTCATAGAAAACCTTGTGGCTGGGCAGTATGAGATAGGAGTTCACAAGGACGGATATGAAGATGAAGTTTATCCAGAATCGGTGACGGTTGAGGAAGGGCAGAATACACCCGATATCGACTTCGCTCTCACTCCTTTGGGTGGCCCCGAGTTCGGGTCGATTTCCGGCACAGTCACCGATGAAGGTACCGGACTACCTATTGTGATGGCGGAGATCACCATAACCGGAATGTATTGCGTCTGGTACACCGACACTTCAGGCTACTACTTCTGTGACAACCTTGCGCCTGGCTCGTATCTGGTAAATGCCCAAAAAGAGGGATACGTTCCGGAAACCTATCCGGATTCGGTGATGGTGATTGCGGGGGAGAACACGCCCGGCATTGATTTTGCCCTAACTCCAGGTGGCGAATACGGCTCAATTTCGGGCCAGGTGACTGATGAAGAGACTGGTTTGCCGATTATCATGGCTCACCTGATGGCCGTAGGCATGGATAACTTTTGTTACGGAGAGGCCTGGAGCGATACCGGCGGCCACTATACAATCCTGGATT
>Ga0315539_1000498_pt1 | contig 29374 bp, 26 predicted proteins | sample SalMarSW160150MG_FD_203097 | JGI IMG/M metagenome (GOLD analysis project Ga0315539, IMG submission 203097) | Salt marsh sediment microbial communities from the Plum Island Ecosystem LTER, Massachusetts, United States - Salt Marsh Sediment SW1601-150 ...
AGACGGTGCCCTCGCTCTCATGTAGTTACCATAAGTATAGAGCATCCCAGCCAAAAGGAAAAATGTCAAATTTTTAAGGTTCAGGACGATTCCCGCGCTGCGTGCGCACGTGCTACGTTCAGTCGTCTACAATGGCGCCAAAGCGACTGAAGTCGCTACTACGAACACCATATCTTGTGGTTCACCGGCTGTCATGTCCTTGATATAGAGCAGTTGGAAATTCGCCAGACTTCAGTAAGGAAAAGGATTATGTGCGATCAGGGTTCTCAATGGTGACCAGCCCTTCCTGGATGGCCCACAAAGTGATCCCGGCTATGCTGTCAACACCCAGCTTCTTCATGACGTGCCGGCGGTGCGTCTCAATGGTCTTGTTGGTCACCTTGAGGGCAGCGGCAATTTCCTTTGTGCTTTTGTCTGCGACTATAAGCTCCACCACCTCGAGTTCCCGACGCGACAGGATAGGCTTATCCGTGGGATCAGGCTCTACCCAGCGATGCCGGTAGGCATCAATCACGACGCCGGTGACCTCAGGGCTCAGGTAGGTGTTACCGGCGATCACGGCTTTGATGGCGCGAGCCAGTTCCTCGAAGGCGCAATCCTTCAGCAGGTAGCCCGCCGCGCCCGCATCGAGCATTTTCATCACAAACTGCTTTTCGGTATGCATTGACAGGGCGATTACTTTGACATCGGGATACCCGGCCATGACCTGGTGGGCGGCCATGATGCCGTTCACCCCGGGCATGGTGACATCCATGATGACCACGTCGGGCACGAGTTCCCGCACCAACTGCACTGCCTCTTGCCCGTCCTCCGCCTCGGCAACTACTTCCATGTCGGGCTGCCCCTCAAGCAAAGAGCGGAGGCCCTCGCGTACGATCCTGTGGTCGTCGGCCAGGATAATCCTTATGCTCATGTCATTCCCTCCTTGTTGTATCGCCAGCGTTCACCCGGCTGCCCCTCTGCGCGCCCCCCCTCGGTCCCCCCCAACTCTGGGGGGGAAGTGCAAACGGCACGGCAACGCTGAACAGCCCGTCGCCGGTCCCCGCCAACTCTGGGGGGGAAGTGGGGGGGAGCTCAGTTTTCCCCCCTCGCCCAGGGTTGGGAGAGGGGGGTTAGGGGGGAGAGGGCAGGTGTGAACGGCTACGGTGTCTCCTCGCGCCTCAGCGGCGCTACGAGGGTCACCTGAGTCCCTTGACCGGGTTGGGAGTTGATCTTAAGTTGGCCGCCGAGGTGGTCCAGTCGCTCGCGAATGCTGAACAGGCCGAAGCCCTTGATTTCGCTCCAGTGGTGGCCGATGGGGAGGACGTTGAACCCGACTCCGTCGTCCTCAACGCTGATTTGTACGTGGCCGCCAACTCTTTGCATGGATACCTCGACGCTCTGTGCCTGGGCGTGCTTGACCACGTTCATCAGCAACTCCCGCGCGGCCTGGAAGAGAAGTACCCGAATATCGTCGTCCAGCGGCTTGGGCTGCCCGTCATTCTCAAAGTAGGCCGAGATACCGTGCCGCGCTTGGGTTTGCTCGGTGAGCCACTCCACTGCTGCTTCAAGCCCCAACTGGTAGAGGATGGGAGAGCTGAGCTCGAAGGTCAACGACCTGGTGTCCCGGATGATCTCCTCGATATACTGGTTGATTTCGTCCAGGGGTTCGGCCAGGTCGGTGGAGGAGGCCGATCTCCGCAGCGGGCCTAGCTTGATCTTGCAGAGGGCCAGGGTCTGGCCGACGCGGTCGTGCAGGGCATCGGCGATGCGCCGCCGTTCTCGCTCCTCGGTCAGTGACAATTGGGAAGCCAGCGACCGCAGCCGCTCCTGATAGGCGCGGATCCTGGCCTCGGCTTGCTTGCGATGGGTGATGTCGCGGATGTAGACAGCGATTCCTGCTACCTTTCCCTGGGCATCAGAGACGGGGTAGAGGCTATGGTCGAAATATCTTCCCTCATGCTCGTCTTCGAAACGCATAGGTGCGCCCAGGAGGAAGACCTTATCAACTTGCGCTTTTCTGAATTTAGCTACCGCAGGTGGCCAGAGATCATAAATGCACAAGCCGACGAGTTCATCCACACTCCTTTCAAATCTCTTGGCGGTTGTTGTATTAGCGGCCAGGATGATCCCGCTGGTATCCACTAATGTTGCTGCTTCGATGGGGGCGTTCAGGAGCGCGCGCATCGTCGCCTCACTCTCCCGCAGCTTCTTCTCTACCCGCTTGCGTTCGGCCAGCTCCTGCCTGGCGGCCTCAAACAGCTTCGCGTTCTCGATGGCGGCAGCGGTGTGATCGGCGAAGGCGTGCAGGGCGTCGGCGTGGGCCTGGGTGAAAAAGCCAGGGGTGGCGCTGTCCGCGTTGAGAAAACCGATCACCTGACCGCGCACGGTGATGGGCGCAGCAACGTACGACCGCAGCCACTCCATCTCTGGCACGTGAACCCAGCCAGGGTGGGCAGCGGTATCGGGGATGACTATCGGCTCCTCACTCTCCAGCATTTGCTGGAGGACGGGCATTTCAGAAACGTGAAACGCGAGCGTGGTGATGAAATCCTTCACGCCGAAGCGCTCGTAGCCGCGCCAGCGGGCCATGCGTGCCTGGTCATCCTCCTCGATGAGCATGACGTTGGCTGCGTCGTTGGGGACGACGCGGCTGGCTTGCTCCAGGATGTGATCCAGCACCTGGTCGGGATTCAGCGTGCTGCTGACGACGGCAGCGGCCTCTGCCAGGGCCTCGGCCAGGTCACGCTCCCGGCGCAGCGCCTGCTCCGCCCGCTTGCGCTCGGCGATCTCAGCCTGTAGCGACTCGTTGGCCTGGGCGAGTTCGGCGGTCCGTTCCTGAACCCGCATCTCCAGCTCGTCGTGCGCTTTTCGCAGCGCTTCCTCTGCCCGCTTGCGCTCGGTGATGTCTTCGACTGTACCTTCGTAATGCAGCGGGTTCCCAGCCTCATCGCGAAAGATTCTGGCGCTTTCACGAATAAAAAGCGTGGCGCCATCGTACCTTACCCAGGCAGACTCCAGCCCACAAACCTGTCCCTCACTTTCGATGTGCTGCTTGAAGGCTGAGCGTGGGTACCCCGGCTCGTAACCATTCTCTTCCAGGTTGCGCTGAGCGAGTTCATCGAAGGACGAGTATCCCATCATGCGCAACAGGGCCGGGTTTGCCATGAGGATGCGACCATCGGGGGAGGTTCGATACAGGCCAATGGTGGCATTCTCAAAGATGCCTCTGAAACGTTCCTCAGATTCCCGCAGCGCCTCCTCCACCCGCTTGCGCTCGGTGATGTCTTCCAGACTGCCCTCGTAGCCGACCACCCGACCATCGGCATCGTGGACGACCCGGAAGTTACTTCGCGCCCAAATGGTGGCGCCGTCACGCCGGCGCAATTGCGTTTCGACATCACGTATGGCTCCGTCGCGCTCCAGCACAGCCTGCCGCCACTGGCGATCCTCAGGGGTTACGTTCAGTTGCAGGTCAGCCGTGGTGAACGCCAGCAGGGACTCCTGGTCCGGATAGTCCAGCATCTTCAACATGGCCTGATTGGCGTTGAGGAAGTGCCCGTCCGCTGCGGTACGATAAAGTCCCACAGGTACGCCTTCAAACAAGCTGCGATAACGCTCCTCGCTCTCGCGCAGCGCCTCCTCCGCCCGCTTGCGCTCGGTGATGTCGGACATGATGTGAACGGCCCCGATGAGATGGCCATCCCCATCCAGCACTGGGTCCGCAGAAACGTCAAACCATCGGTCACCCCTCCGCAAAACCAAAGTTTCCCTGCTGAGGGTTTCTTTCATACGCTCGACGGGGCAACCTGCGATGGGTTCTGGCGTACCGCCCATAAGTTCCCAGCAGGGGTGGCCGATGATCTCGCTGAACGGTTTTCCCATCAGTTCTGCCGCAGCTTTGTTGCAGCGCAGGACTTTTCCTTCCAGGTCCAGCAGGCAGACGACGTCGTTGATGGCGTCGAAAGTAGCGTGCCATTGCCGGGCAGCATCCCGCAGGGCCTCTTCCATTCGCTTGCGCTCGGCGATTTCGCGCTGTAGTGACTCGTTGGTGGCAAGCAGTTCGGCGGTGCGTTCCTGCACCTGCTGTTCCACTTCATAGTATGCTTTCTGCAACGCTTCCTGGGCCTGCTGGAGGGCGGTGGTGAGCGCGTGGCGAATCTGTTCTTGCTCGGTGAGGATTACTTCGCGGACCTGCCGAGAGAAGCCAGCCGCCAGCCCGCCGAGCAGCGCGGCCAGGCGGGGCTGCAGCGCGACAACCTGGTCGGCGGGCAGGCCTTCGACGAGTTGCTGGGCCAGTATCTCTTGCGTTCTGTCTATGGCCTCAGGGTCGGTGTAACGGAGTCTGACCAGCGACGTGCCAATGGCCTCGGCCTGGCCGTGCTCGAACGACTCCGCCAGCAGAAGGATGATGGCTTGATCGGTCAGCTCGACGAGGCGTTGGCGCATTTCCGCCGCGCTGTGTGGTAAAAAACTGGTTTGTTCGAGGGCTTCTTGCCAGCGGTCGGCGATGGCATAGCGATGATCGTGTAGGCGCTGACGCAGTTGGGATTTATTTTCTGGGGTCATTTGCTTCCCTCCCAGAGTTTCGTGGAGCATGAAACGTGAAGCGTCGCGCGCAACACGTTTCAGGCTTTACCTGGTCTTGCGTCCGATTCCACCGAAGGTCAAAACTCGCGTCGGCTGGTCGAGGAAAGGGTCGTCGGGCCCTTCTGGATGCCAAAGCGGGACGCGAACCAGCCCGGGTTCGACCAGCTCAAGCCCGTCAAAGAATCGCAAAATCTCGATGCGCGAGCGATCTTTAGTGGGAGTAGGTGTTTGGCCACCGATCTTGACCAGTTGCTCTATGACCTCCGGTGGGGCCTCGTCGCGTGAAGCTTGCGAAATGGCGATGAAACTGCCCGGTACCAGGGCGTCGCGCAGGGTGCGGACTGCACCGTATGCCTCCTCATCATCCGGGATAGAGTGGAGGAGTAGAAGGAGTAGTGCCGCCACCGGTCGGCTGAAGTCGAGCAAGCTCTTGACCTCGGCGTGGTTAATGATCTGGTCTGGTTGGCGAGCGTCGGCCTGGATGGCGGTGGCGTTGGGGATGTCTTTCAGTATGGCCCTGCTGTGCGCCACGGCGATGGCATCTATGTCCACGTACACGATGTGGGCGGCGGGATTGGCTTCCAGGGCCACTTCGTGGACATTGCCGACGGTTGGTATGCCCGAACCGAGGTCGAGGAACTGATCAATGCCCTGCTCGGAGAGGAAATTGACCACCCGGCGCAGGAACGCCCGGTTGACCTGGGCACTCAGTCGTGAATTGGGTAAGACTTTGAGCACTGCCTGGGCTGCCAGACGATCAATTTCGAAGTTGTGATAGCCGCCTAGCAGGCAATCGTATATGCGAGCGATGTTGGGTTTGTTCAACTCCAGTTCGTCAGGGAATTGTATGTCCTGGTTCATTTTTTACTCCTTGTGGGTAGTTGTCACAATTATACACCATCTTTGGCACTTCGTCCAGTCTGAACCTGCCCGGAGTCTCAGGAATCGAGATTTGACAGAAGGGCAAAAGTATGGTATCATAGACGGCGTAGGACGCAGTAAGCTCTTGTTTCGTAGTTCTAACGTGGTATAGCTAGGGCCGCCATCGGCACAGGCTGACAGGCAGAACCAAGAACAAACTAACTCCGCCCTACAGCATATTAAATTAGGGAAGGAGGTATGCCAGTCAGTGAGCGAGAGGATTACCGGCACGGTGAAGTGGTTCAGTCGTGCCAAGGGTTACGGCTTCATTCAGCGCGAGGGCGGTGAGGACGTCTTCGTCCACTTTTCGGCTATCCAGGGCGAGGGTTTCCGCAACTTGGAAGAGGGCGATCAGGTGGAGTTCACCATTGAGGACAGCCCCAAGGGCCCTCAGGCCGCCAATGTAGTGAGGCTCTAATCCCTTTAAGAGGACCGCAGTAAAACACAAGCCCCGACGAGGACGTGGATCGCCGGGGCTTGTGTTTTTATTCAGCTACCCTGGGCCTCGCGCTTGAAATCCACGAAGCGGTAGCCTACGCCCCGCTCGGTGAAGATGTACCTGGGATTGGAGGGGTCCGGCTCGATCTTCTGGCGCAGGTAGGTGATGTAGAGGCGCAGAAGATGGGAGTCGTCCCGATAGGCGTAGCCCCAGACTTTGGAGAGCAGCGTCTCGTGAGTCATCAGCCAGCCGGCGTTGTTGACCAGGTGATAGAGCAGGCGATACTCGGTGGGGCGCAGCTTGATCCTCTCGCCGTGTGCTATCACCTCCCGCCGGTTGAAGTCAATGGACAGCTCGTCGTCAATTTTCAGGACAGTCTTCTCCACTGGCGACGGCATCGCCGTGCGGCGCAGCACGGCCTTGATGCGGCTGGAGAGCTCCCTGGGGCTGAAGGGCTTGGTGACGTAATCGTCGGCCCCCAGCTCCAGGCCCCGCACTTTGTCCTCTTCCTCGGCCTTGACAGTGAGCATGATCACCGGCACGTTCGAGATCTCGCGGATGCGTTCCAGGGTCTCGAATCCGTCCATCTCAGGCATCATCACATCCAGCAAGACGAGATTGGGCAGCTCTGTGCGAACTTTGTCCAGGGCCTCCAGGCCGGTGGAAGCCTCGCTAACCCGGTACCCCTCCAGCTCCAGGTTCAGGCGGATGAACTTGATCATCCGTGGCTCGTCGTCCACTATCAGGATAAGCTGGTTTTCAGGCGAAACCATGTCAAGTCCCTCTCCTCGAAGCGGTGGCCTTATCATACTATTCAAAGGGAAAATTGTCAACCCTCCTTGAATTGTGGGGAATTCCTGGTATAATACCTTCAGAAACCAGGTTGTCGGGAAAAACCTGGGTTCTCCATCGGTTGCCAGGAGGATACCGTGTACTTCGTGGGGATAGACATCGGCGCGTTGACGGTCAAGGCGGTGGCAGTGGACGAGGCTGGGGCGGTGGTCGCCAGCGATCTGGTCAGGGCCAGACACGATAGCCGCCAGGTGGCCGCCCAGTTGGTGGAAGGGATGTTGGTTCGAGTGGGCATCGCCACCTTCTCCCCTGATGGGGGGGACGAGGGAGGCGCAGGCTACACGATAGTCACCGGCTACGGTCGGGTGACGTACGACGCAGCCGACGAGGAGGTCTCGGAGATAACCTGTCACGCCCGGGGCGCGAACCATCTTTTCCCCACCGCTCGCACGGTCATAGACATCGGTGGACAGGACAGCAAGGTGATCAGGGTGCATCCTCGCGGATATGTCACCGACTTCGCCATGAACGACAAGTGCGCCGCTGGCACAGGCCGCTTCCTGGAGGTGATGGCTGATGCCCTGGAGATGGGAGTCGAGGAGTTGGGGCCTCTTTCTCAGCGCTCCCGGCACCCGGTGACCATCTCCAGCACCTGCACCGTCTTCGCCGAGTCCGAGGTCATAGCTCAGATGAGCAGGGGAGCGCCCAAGGCCGACATCGTGGCGGGCATCCACACGGCCATCGCCAACCGGGTGGCTGGGCTGGCAGGACAGGTGGGTCTCGAAGAGGCGGTGATCATGACCGGCGGCGTAGCCAGGAACATCGGCGTGGTAAGAGCCCTGGAGAAACAGATAGGCTTACCCATCCTCCTGCCGTCAGAACCCCAACTCGTCGGCGCGCTCGGAGCGGCGCTTTTGGCCAGAGAGAAAGCGAAGTGATTCGCGAGACCTTCCCGACACCTACGTGGTCGCGAAAATCGTCCACGCAGGTGGGCGACCGGCGCATTCGCGCCCTCCAGAGGCGGTTTCAACCGCTAACTTGCTAACCTGCGCCCATTTTTGCTAACCGCCAGCTTTGAGTGTATACTTAATCTGTACCCATTGCCTTTCTGAAAAGGAGATCCCAATGAAAAAAGGAGCTTTCACTTTTGTGCTGCATAGCCATCTGCCCTATTGTCGCCTGGCGGGGCGCTGGCCGCACGGCGAGGAGTGGCTGCACGAGGCCGCCTCGGAGACCTACCTGCCCCTGCTCAACGCCCTCTACGATTTGACGGAGGGTGGCTATCCCATCAAGCTGACCATCGGCCTGACCCCCGTCCTGGCCGAGCAGTTGGCCGACCCCCTGGTGTTGGACCACTTCGAGCTCTATCTGGAAGAGAACATCGAGGCTGCCCAGGACGACATCGGGCGCTTCCAGAAGGCGGACGAGTCCCACTTAGAGCGCCTGGCCACTTTCTTCCGGGACTGGTACGGCAACATCCTGAATACCTTCAGGGATCGCTTCGGCAGGGACATCGTGGGGGCCTTCAAGAAGCTGCAGGACGAGGGCTATCTGGAGATCATCACCTCCGCCGCTACCCACGGCTACCTCCCCCTGCTCTCCCGCGATTCCTCAGTCTACGGCCAACTGAAGGCCGGCGTGGAGAGCTATCGTCGGCTTTTCGGGCGGACGCCGCGGGCCATCTGGCTACCGGAGTGCGCCTACCGTCCGGCCTTCTACGCCGAGGCCGATGGGAAGCGCTACTACAAGCCTGGGTTGGAGGAGTTCCTGGCCGATCTGGACATCGGGTGCTTCTTCAGCGAGACCCACACCATCGAGGGGGGGCTGCCGGTGGGCAAGGCCGCTGGCGACGCCATCGGCTACGGGGACGTGCCTAAGCGCATCGCCGTGCCCCTGCCCGACTACGTGGAGCCTACCGAGAAAACCACCTACCAGCCCTACTACGTAGCCGGAGGCAGAGGCGAGGGGGCGTATTCGCCCGTGGCTATCATCGGGCGCAACAACCGCACGGGGATGCAGGTCTGGTCGGCCGACTGGGGGTATCCCGGCGACTACGACTACCTGGAGTTCCACAAGAAAGACGGCGTCTCCGGCCTCCGGTACTGGCGAGTGACCGGGGCGCGGGTTGATCTAGGGCAGAAGGATTACTACCATCCCGACTGGGCTGCGTACAAAGTGGGGGAACACTCCCGCCACTTCGCCTGGCTGGTTGGCGACCTGGTGTCCCAATACTACGAAGAGAGCGGCAGATTCGGCCTCATCGCCTCCAACTACGACACCGAGCTCTTTGGTCACTGGTGGTTCGAGGGCATTGATTGGATGCGGGAGGTGCTGAGGATCCTGAGCCAAAGCGAGACGGTAGAGTTGACCACCGCCAGCGACTTTATCGAGCAGCACCCGCCTGAGGACGTGCTGGCCTTGCCGGAGGGCTCCTGGGGTACGGGGGGAGGGCACTGGACCTGGGATAACCACGACACCCGCTGGATGTGGCAGCCCATCCACCAGGCTGAGCGCCGCATGGAGAAGCTCGTGGCCCAGCATCCCGCCGCCCAGGGCGACCTGGCCGCCGTCCTGAACCAGGCCGCGCGGGAGCTCCTGCTGATGCAATCCAGCGATTGGCCCTTCCTGGTAACAACAGGCCAGGCGCGCGAGTACGCCATCATCCGCTTCAACGGGCACCTGGAGCGCTTCAACCAGTTGGCCGAACTCGCCGAGGCCAGGCAGACGGATCCGACTCTGGTTGCAGAGCTCTACGAACGAGACAAGCTGTTCCCCAACATTGATTATCGGTGGTTTGGGGATAGGGAAGGAATCAGGTGAAGCGATGCCTTGGCTCAAACTAATCATCTTCGCTGTCGTATCTGCGGGAATCGTCCACGTGTCGGGGGACTCCTTACGCGATTTGCGCTCCTACGGCTTCTTCCGTTTCTTCGCCTTCGAGTCCATCCTGGTCTTGACCCTGCTAAACCTGACGCATTGGTTCAGCGATCCCTTCTCCGCCCTCCAGATCGTGTCGTGGTTACTGTTGCTTTCCTCGCTCATCCTGGCGGTGCACGGATTCCATCTGCTCTGTGTGATCGGGAGACCAAAAGGCGAGATTGAGGATACCACTACCCTGGTGATGCTGGGTGCCTACAAGTACATTCGTCATCCGCTCTACGCTTCATTGCTATTGCTTGGGTGGGGAGTGTTCTTCAAAGATCCCTCACTTCCCGGCGGCATCCTGGTTCTCGCAGTCTGTGCCTGCGTGACAGCCGCCGCCAGAGTTGAAGAGGCGGAGAATCTCGACAAGTCCGGTGCCGACTACGCCGCATACATGGGAACAACCAAAGCGTTCATTCCATTTTTGTTTTGAAGAACATCAACATAAGCCAGAAGGAGGGTAGAAAATGCTGAAAGAGTTCAAAGAGTTCGCCATGCGGGGCAACGTGGTTGACATGGCCGTGGGAATCATCATCGGGGCGGCCTTTGGCCAGATCGTCACCTCCCTGGTGAACGACGTCCTGATGCCGCCTATCGGCCTGCTGTTGGGGGACGTTGATTTCCCCAACCTCTTCCTGGTTCTGAAAGGGGGGGCGGTAGCTGGGCCGTACGCTTCCCTGGCCGACGCTCAGGCAGCCGGCGCGGTCACGGTCAACTATGGCCTGTTCGTGAACACCGTCATCAGCTTCGTCATAGTCGCCTTGGCCGTGTTTCTCCTCATACGCGGCATCAACCGACTCCAGCGGCAAGAAGAAGCTCTGCCAGCCGAGCCGACCACCAAGGAGTGCCCACACTGCCTGTCCACCATTCCGCTCCAAGCCACCCGCTGCCCACACTGCACCTCTGAATTGGAGGCAACGTAAAGCACGGTGTTGGCTGGCAGAATCCAGTACTTGATTGTCTGGTTTCCTGCCGATTTTCGGGCTGGGCGACAACTGTAACGCGAAAGGATGGATAAGATGCTAACAGAAACAGATTGGCAAATTGTACGTGAGTTCCAGCGCCGCCTGGCGGATGTTGTGCCTGTACTCGACCTGCGTGTGTTCGGCTCGCGGGTTAGGGGCGACGCCGTACCCGATTCTGACCTGGACGTGTTCGTCGAATTGGAAGCGTGCAGCCCTGAACTGCGCCGGCGCATCAGTGAGGTTGCCTGGGAGGTGGGTTTCGAGATGGACCGGATCATCTCCACAGTGGTGACCACTCGGCATGAACTGGAGCACGGCGCGATGGGAGCCAACCCGCTTGTTTTGAACATTGAACAAGAAGGAGTCCGACCATGAAGCCAGAACAGCTTGAAGATCTGCTTTGCTACAGGATGGAGCAGGCTCACGAAACTCTGCGAGAAGCAGAAATCCTGCTCAAGGAGTCCGCCTTGCGTGGCACAATCAACCGTGCCTATTATGCCATGTTCTACGCTTTGCTTGCTCTTCTCGCGACCAAACGACTGGGTACATCCAAGCACAGTGGAGCATTGGCCCTCTTTGATCGAGAGTTTGTAAAGACTGGCGTGTTTCCCCGCGAACTCTCTCGTTCCCTACGTCTGGCTTTTGACCGTCGTCAGACACACGACTATGGTGAAATGGCTCAAGTAAACCGCCAGATTGCTGAGGAAACCTTGGCGGACGCCAAAACGTTTGTGGCAGCCATCGAGTCGCACTTGCGCTCAATTGGACATCTTGTTACTGCTCAAGAAGGAAACGAGTGAAGGCCCTGGCAGTCAGCGACCGGGCAACAGTATCGGCCGGCAGAGCCCAGAGCCCGATTGCCCGATTTCTTGCTCGATTGTTGCCCGATTTATGGAAATAAAAATCCTAACTATCAGCGACAAAGTAGTGGAGAGTATCTACAGCGAAGCCATCAAACAGCGGTTTGGCGACGTGGACCTGGTGCTGGCTTGCGGCGATTTGCCCCCTTACTACCTGGAGTTCATCGTCACCGTGCTCAACGTGCCCCTGCTCTACGTGTTCGGCAACCACGACCAGGGAATCTACACCTCTGGTGGTCAGTTCAAGCACGAGCCCATGGGGGGCATCAACGTGGACGAGCGGGTGGTGGAAGTCAAGGGACTGCTCATCGGCGGGCTGGAGGGTTCGGTGCGCTACAGCGGTCAGGGCAATCACCAGTATACTGAGCAGGACATGCGGTGGAAGGCGTTACGGATGGTCCCGGCGTTGTGGTGGAATCGGCTGCGATATGGTCGGTTTCTGGACATCCTGATCACCCACGCCCCACCCTACCGCATCCACGACGGTACTGATCTCTGCCACACCGGCTTCAAGACCTTCCTGCGTTTGATGGACATCTATCGCCCTCGCTACCTGATTCACGGCCACCAGCACGTCTACAGCCCGCATACTACCATTCGCACGACTTACCGTCATACCCAGGTGGTGAATACCTATGGTTATCAGGTGATTCATTACTCTACGGGAGGTGAAAGCTCATGTCCAGACTAATTAAGAGAATATCGGAAAAGGCTGGCCTTCCACCTGGGACCCTCGTCCATGTTGGGGAGGAAAAGGTAGAAAAGACAAAAATTACAATGTTGAATTATGATGAGCTGCATCTTCAAGAAGAAGAACTGGAAACAATTGACGAATGTCTTCCAGTCAAGGATAGACCGACCGTGAGGTGGATAAATGTAGACGGACTTCATCAGGTTGAGATTTTAGAAACAATTGGTGGTTGTTTTGGGTTACATCCTCTTGTACTGGAAGATATCCTCAACACGGGCCAACGCCCAAAGATGGAGGATTTTGGTGACTACATCTACATCGTCCTGAAAATGCTTCATTCCGAAGATGAGAACGACGAAATCGCTGAAGAGCAGCTAAGCTTGATCCTTGGCCCAAGTTTTGTCCTTTCTTTCCAAGAGAGAGAAGGAGACGTTTTTAACGCCATTCGAGAGCGAATCAGGAATGGGAGAGGGCGCGTACGGAAAATGGGAGCCGACTATCTTGCCTACTCTCTGCTAGACTCGGTCGTTGACAACTACTTCATCGTGTTGGAGAAACTCGGCGAAAAGATAGAGTTCCTGGAAGAAGAGTTGGTTACCAATCCAACAACGGAGACCTTACAGATCATCCACGGTTTGAAGAGAGATATGATATTCCTGCGTAAGTCCGTTTGGCCTTTGAGAGAGATTATCAGTGGCCTGGAGAGGGGAGAATCAGCGCTGATTCAGGAATCCACGTTGATATATCTTAGAGATGTGTACGACCACACCATTCAGGTGATTGACACGGTAGAGACATTTCGGGACATGGTTTCGGGCATGCTCGACATTTATCTTTCCAGCGTCAGCAACAGGATGAACGAGGTCATGAAGGTACTGACCATCATCGCTACCATTTTCATCCCCCTCACCCTGGTTGTTGGAGTTTATGGGATGAATTTCCAATACATGCCAGAACTTGGGTGGCGTTGGGGTTATCCCATCGTTTGGCTGGTCATGCTGGCTATTGGGGGGCTGATGCTAGTCTATTTCAGAAGGAAGAGATGGTTGTAGGTGTAGCGGAACCTGATAGCTGAGGAATTGGGATGATTGCGGGAATTTATACTTCACAAGAATAAGAAAGGAGATCACGATGGCAAGTTCTAAGCATTTCACCACTGAAGAAGCCAGGAGGATCGGCGAGGCACTCGGCATTGATTGGAGCGAGTTCGATGTCGAGCAGTACCGGATGGGCCTCGACGTCGAACTCGAGCACGGCACGATCAACCCTGCCACAAACGTGAGCAACGATGCCCCGATAGTGACTGGCAAGATCGCGCTGGCACACTTGAACGAGTTTCCAGACTACTACACGAGACTCGCCCAGATGGAAAAAGAGGCGGAGAATTTCCATGGCGAACATCGGGATACCAAATAGGGCCGGCTTTGCTCGAATGGCTCCGTCAGTCGTTCGATAGCGCAACGATGTGGTGCTCAGCGTGTCAATTGCCGTCGTGGCTGGAGCAGCCGCATCCCTCGCTTTGTCAGCCGACGCATGGGTGGTAGTAGCACCATCGCTGCCGAAATCAAAGACAGAACAGGTTGCTGCAGCGAGGTGACGGTCGAAATGATCCCTTGCCAGACTTACTCCACACTTCGCTCAGAAGGGGTTGGGGATTATCCATAACTCCCCGCGACCCAGTAATCATGAAGAACGGGTATTGACGTTTGGCTCATTTCTTGGTAAAATAGTGCTATCAGCCAAGTAGAAAGGAAATCTCACATGTCAAAACGTATCACTGGTTCCTTGCTTACCCTGTTGGTCATCGTTCTCTCCGCTTGTGCCCTGGAAACCCCAACGCCACCGGGTTCGGTTCAGACTCGCACGTCTACACCTACTCCCTCTCTCACGGCAACACCCATCCCCTCCCCCACAACAACACCCACCCCCACAGGTGAAACGCCCGTAGCCGGTGCGTGCGAACTGGTAGCGAACAGCCAAACAACCGTTTACCAGCGTCCCAGTCTCGATGCTGGAATCTTTGGCACACTGTCACCCGGAGATCGAGCCACCGTCGGAGCGATCACCGGCGATGGATGGATCGGCTTCGACCCAGGCACAGCCCAGGCTGCAAACGTAGGTGTCTTTAGACTGCGCTGGGTGCAACGCAGCGATGCCATCTCGCTCGCAGGCGCGTGCAGCGATCTGCCGGTCGTAGTGGGGCCTCCTGCCGGGGTGTGCTTCACTATGGCTATGGAGGATACGCCTGTCTATTCACAGCCGGACTCCTCATCTGCGATGATCGTCACCATGCACAGTGGTGACTACGCCCAGGTGGTAGGCACTGCTGGAGATTGGTTCAAAATTGATCTCAGTGTGGGGAGTTTGGGGCTCAGTCAGAGTGGATGGATGGGCAGTCAGAATGTGAACTTCAATGGGCCGTGTGAAAGTCTGCCGCTTGCGCCGACACCCACTGTGCCAGCAACAACGTATACAGATCCCTTCGCCTACTGTGCGGCGGTCGGCGACCTGGATCAACCGGATGCGCGTTATGTTGGACAGCAGGTACCCGACGTGATCGCCAAAGCTTTGCGGAAAGCTTCCGGGGCAGCGCCAGACGCGCCGCTCGATTGGTTTCTCCAGGGCTCGTACTGGCGCTGCATGGGGGGCAAAGTGTATGGTTGTTTCGTCGGCGCGAACATACCGTGCTGGAGTAAGGCGAACACCGATCGCACTCCCACGGCGGCGGAAACCGAGTTCTGCAAAACGCAGCCGAATGCGGACGGTATTCCGGCCGCCGTGACGGGGCACGAGACCATCTACGAGTGGCGCTGCACCAATGGCACCCCGGAAATCGTCCGACAAGTCCTCCAGGTGGATCGTCGTGGCTTCATAGCCGATTTTTGGTACGAGCTTAGTCTTGACTAGCGCCGGCTCAAACGCTGTCAACGGATTTTTTGAACGGATTGAACGGAGAATGTCACGTGCGGAGTCCCAATCTGTTCAATTCGTTCCCGGAATCCGTTGATAGTTACCCTCATCCCCCGCTTTGACGTGCTGTGAAACATATTATACCAGGAGGTGGATCATGCGTAGCGGTTTTAGCATTGGCCGAATTTTCGGCATCAACATCCGTATCGACTGGAGCTGGCTGTTTATCTTCTTCCTCGTCACCTGGAATCTGGGCACGGTGTTCGGTCAAGCCCATCCAGGCTGGGGACCAACGCTGACATGGGGCGTGGCCATCGTCGCCGCCTTTCTGTTCTTTGCCTCTGTGCTGGCACACGAACTGGCACATTCTTTGGTGGCCAGGACGCAAGGTGTCCCCGTCCGCAGCATCACCCTGTTTCTATTTGGCGGGGTATCGGACATTCAGCGGGAACCCGACTCGCCACGGGACGAGTTCCTGATGGCCATCGTTGGCCCACTGACCAGCATCGTGCTCGGCGGGCTCCTCGCGTGGCTGGCCGGGGCGAGCGCCGGTCCACTGCGAGACACCATGACGAATCCCACCGCAACCATCGCGCGACTGAGTCCACTGACTACGTTGCTGCTGTGGCTGGGATCCATCAACGTCATTCTTGGCATTTTCAACCTGACACCGGGCTTCCCGCTGGATGGCGGACGGGTGCTGCGCTCGATCCTGTGGGCGGTGACCGGTAATTTGCGCCGTGCCACACGCTGGGCGTCGTGGATTGGTCAGGCCATTGCCTGGCTGATGATCATCGGTGGCATTTCGATGGCCTTCGGGGCGCAAATCCCCTTCTTTGGAACGGGCTTTACCAGCGGCTTATGGTTAGCCTTCATCGGGTGGTTCCTCAACAGCGCTTCTGTTCAGAGCTACCAGCAGGTCGTCGTGCACGACATCCTGGAGGGGGTGCCAGTCGAGCGCATGATGCGAACCGACCCGCCGACTTGTTTGCCCGACTGTTCGGTCAGCCGCCTGGTACACGAACACATTATGCGCACGGACGATCAAGCTTTCCCTGTGCTGGGCGATGGTCGGCTCGTGGGGCTTGTGACGCTGGAAGACGTGCGCAGAGTGTCGCGCCATGCCTGGGACACCACTACGGTTAGCGAAATCATGACGCCAGCCGACCAACTCACTGTGGTGACCCCCGACGAGGATGCAGCCGAGGCGCTAAACAAGCTGGTGCAGCGCGACGTACGCCAGTTGCCTGTCCTGCGCGACGGACAGTTGGTCGGGTTGTTGCGCCGCCGGGACATCATCAAGTGGCTGCAACTACAGGCGCAGACGATCAGAGGTTGAACGTCCAGGCCTTTTACATCGGACGGTAAACGTTCGTTAAAGAATAACTTCCCGATACGCTGTCATAAGGAGGGTTCGACGTGAATCTCCGTGAGCGGATGGTAATCTTCCATTGGAGATGGGCACAGGGACGGTTCGGCATCTGGGGGGTTCGAGACTACTACACCCTGCTGGAACAGATGGCCAAAGAAGGCGCCAACGTCACCTTTGGTTACGTTTTGATGATCTTGGCCGCTGCACTCCTGGCCACAGCAGGTCTGCTGATTGACAGTCCGGCAGCGATCATCGGGGCGATGTGCGTGGCTCCGTTCCTGACTCCCTCGCGTGCCGTGTGCATCGGCGCCCTGTTCCGCAATCGAAGGGTCTTTCTGGGAGGTTTGTTTAAATAGGTCTTTGGTCTACTCTTGGTCGGGACAGCCACGGCCTATGTCATCACCGTCTCGTTACACGACGTCGTACCAGGAATTGTGGTCACGAAGGAAATCCTCTTACGGGCCATGCCCACGACGCGGGACGTGGTGCTCACCATCCTGATTGCCTTTGGGGCCGGGGCGGCCGCCTCGCTCGCTCTGACAGCCGATCCCCGCATCGTGGCTAAGCCCTGGGGACAGATCATAGACGCCATGATCGGCGTGGAGATTGCCATCTCCCTTTTGCCTCCCGCCTCGGTCATAGGAATCGGCCTGGCCATCGGGCGGTCAGACATCAGCCGGAATGCGTTCTGGTTGCTGGTCGTCAACCTGATCGGCCTGAACTTCCTGGGGAGCACCCTGATGCTGACCCTGCGGGGTGTGCGTCTTCGCTATCTCGTGCTCGAAAAGACCATTCGTCAAACCGTTGTAGACACCTTGGCGGCGAACCTGCCTGCCTGCACAGTAGAAATAGCTGCCAACGTAGTGCTACTGAGTGACACCGCTGCCGACGTTCACGCCACCGTCCACCAGGAAGCAAATTGGCCACTACCATCTTCCCTGGCTCAAACCGTCACCTCCGAAATCGCGGCCAGGACGGGCTATCGCAGCAGGGTAACGGTGGAGATCATCCCTTGTCAAGCTCACTCTACGCTTCAGGACGCAGACGCCGTGCCTCGGGGGATTCGTTGGCAACGCTAGGATCGGTACTGCGCCATCAGGGAAGTGGGAGTTTGCCTACGAACCTGGGATGAATAGCCCCATGTCGCTTCAATCTCTCTTCGAAAACTTGACTGCACCATTGCTGGCTCTTTGGCCCCACCTGGTTTTCGCCGCGGCGATCCTGGTCCTGGGCCTTGTCGTGGCTATCGTTGCCCAGAAGGTCATTCTTCGGCTGCTTCGCCACGCGACTCCGGAAATACGGCTCTTTGCTGGCCGACTGGCCTATATTGGCATCGTGATCGGGGCCATCCTGGGAGCGCTGGCTGCTTCAGGAGTGCACATTGCAGCTATGGCGACCCTGATCGGCGCCCTGGGCCTGGCCGTAAGCCTTTCGTTGCAGGATACGGCCAGGAATCTGGTAGCGGGCCTGTACCTCTTGGCGGAACACCCCTTTCACGTGGGTGACCAGATTACCGTGCGAACATTCACCGGCCGGGTCGAGCTCATAGATATGCGCACGACCACCCTTCGCACCGACGACCATCAGCAGGTCATCATCCCCAACACCATTATCATGTCAGAAGTCGTCGTAAAGCAAAGCAAATAGGTGATCCCCGATCACCTGCGGCGGGAAGGGCTGGATCAAGAGACATTGGAAGCCGCCCTGCGTGAGCACGGTGTCGCTGACCTGAGCGAGGTTGAGATGGCGGTATTGGAGATTGACGGTTCAATCAGCGTGGTGCCGACTGGCGGAACCACCAAGCGCGTCAAGCGTCCTGTGAAGTATCTTCGGCATCAGTGACGTGATGGTGAAGTGATTGAGAGGATGGAAACAACGAGCCAGGGAACTGATCAACCCAGCCAGTATTGGAGCGAATCCCCTGACAGCCTGCTGGCTGCGCTGCATAGCACGGCCGGTGGCCTCAGCACCGATGATGCCAGGCAGCGTCTGCAACAGTTCGGCCCCAATGTGCTGAAAGCTAAAGAGAAAGCGACGGCGCTGGGACTCTTCCTTAACCAGTTCAAGAGCCCCATCGTCCTCATCCTGCTCTTCGCTACCGGTGTGTCGGCGGTGACGAAGGAATGGGTGGATGCCCTGATTATCCTGGCCATCGTGCTGGGCAGCGCCGTGCTGAGCTTCTGGCAGGAATACAGCGCCAATACCGCCGCTGAGAAGCTGCGCGCACAGGTGATGATCAAGGCCACCGTGCTGCGCGACAGCCAGCCACAGACGATTCCCGCCGAGGAGGTCGTGCCCGGCGACGTAGTGCTGCTCTCAGCCGGTAGCCTGATACCTGCCGATGGCATCCTGCTGGAAGCCAGTGACTTCTACGTCAACCAGGCGGTGCTGACGGGCGAGACCTTCCCGGTGGAGAAGAGGCCGGGTCCGGTTGCGATGCCAGCCAGCCTGGCGCAGCGCATCAATTGCGTGTTCATGGGCACCAACGTGCGCAGCGGCAGCGCCCGTGCCCTGATCGTGCAAACCGGAACAGCCACCGCCTTCGGGCAGATCGCCGAGCGCCTGACCCTGCGCCCGCCCGAGACCGAGTTCGAACGCGGCATCCGTCGCTTCGGCTACCTGCTCACTGAAGTGATGCTGCTGCTGGTGCTGATCGTCTTTGCAGTCAACGTCTTCTTCAACAAGCCCGTCATAGACTCGCTGCTCTTCTCGGTTGCCCTGGCGGTGGGGCTGACGCCGCAACTGCTGCCGGCCATCATCAGCATCAATCTATCCAAAGGCTCGCAGGCCATGGCCGCCGGTGGTGTCATCGTCCGCCGCCTGGAATCCATCGAGAACTTCGGCAGCATGGACGTGCTGTGCACCGACAAGACAGGCACGCTGACCGAAGGCGTGGTGCAACTGGACGGGGCGCTGGATGTGCAGGGACAGCCCTCGGACACCGTCTTTCGCTATGCCTACCTCAATGCCCACTTCCAGACCGGGCTGGCCAACCCGCTGGACGAAGCGATCATCGCCCACGTCCAACCCGACACCAGTGATGTCAACAAGTTGGGCGAGGTGCCCTACGATTTCGTACGCAAGCGTTTGAGCGTGGTCGTTCAAGATGGAGAACAGCACCTGCTCATCACTAAGGGGGCGTTGGACAACGTGCTGGCAGCCTGCACACAGGTGCAGGAGAGCGGGGCCGTAGTGCCGCTGGACGATGCCGACCGAGCCCAGATCCAGCAGCGTTTCGCAGAGTGGAGCGGACAGGGCTTCCGTGTGCTGGGAGTAGCGACGAAGCCTGTGCCGCCGCAGCCAGCTTACACCCGCGCCGACGAGCACGGCCTTATCTTTTGTGGCTTCCTGCTCTTCTTCGACCCGCCTAAGCCTGGTGTGCTTGAAACTATCGCTGACCTGGCCCAACTGGGCGTGCAGCTCAAGATCATCAGCGGCGACAACCGTCTGGTGGCCCTGCACACTGCAGAGGCCGTTGGAATGAAAGTGACGGGTGTACTGGCCGGCGCCGAACTGAACGACCTGCGCGACGAAGCGCTCTGGCAGGCTGCCGAGCGCGCCAACCTCTTCGTCGAGGTGGATCCCAACCAGAAAGAACGCATCATTCTGGCCTTGCAGAAGATGGGGCACGTAGTGGGCTACATGGGCGACGGTATCAACGATGCGCCCGCCCTCCACACCGCCGACGTGGGTATCTCGGTGGACAAGGCAGTGGACGTGGCCAAGGAAGCCGCCGACTTTGTGCTGCTGGAGCGAGATCTGGCTGTGTTGCATCAAGGTATCGTGCTGGGGCGTACCACCTTTGCCAATACCCTGAAGTACGTGTTCATCACCACCAGCGCCAACTTCGGCAACATGTTCAGCATGGCCGGCGCGTCCCTCTTCTTGCCCTTCCTGCCCATGTTGCCCATGCAGATCCTGCTCACCAATTTCCTGACCGATTTTCCAGCCCTGACCATTGCCGGCGACAGCGTGGATCGCGAACTGGTGGAGAAACCCCGTCGCTGGAACATAAAGTTCATCCGTGACTTTATGATGACCTTCGGCCTCGTGAGCTCGGTGTTCGACTATCTTACCTTCGGTACGCTCCTGTTTATCGTCCGTGCTACGACGGATCAGTTTAGAACGGGGTGGTTTCTGGAGTCTGTCCTGACAGAGTTGTTGATTCTGCTGGTCATCCGCACCCAAAGACCTTTCTTCAAGAGCGCGCCGGGCAGGTATCTGCTGATCGCCGCCCTGATCGTCGGCGGGGTCACGCTGGTTCTGCCCTACATCCCGCTAAGCGGGCTGCTGGGATTCACCCCATTGCCGACATCGCTTCTCTTGGTCCTTGGAGGCATTACAGTGCTTTACGTCGTCTCGTCGGAACTGGCGAAGAAGGCTTTTTATAAGAGAGTTCAAATCTGAGAAATCTCCGATGGGTGGAGATGACGATCATTCGCAATGGTCGGGGGATGATGGTGAAGGTGACCCTGGCCGAGCGATCGGAGTAGCTCTGATGGAGCGAGGGTTGACCGTTCGCGTGTGGCGTTATGTGCTTCCGCTCGTCCTGCTGGGGTTGGCGGTTCATATCATCCTGCCGCAGCTTGCCACCCTCGACCATTCGTTGAAGGTCATCAAGGGGATGGTGCTGTGGGCTGTGGCGTTGGCCGTCGTGGCGCAGGTGCTGAGCTACCTGGGCAGCGGTTACCTCTTGCATGCCCTCGTGGCCATGTTTGGGCAACGGTTGTCGTTGGTCCGTGGTATGGTGATCACCCTGGCCACCTCCAGTGCTGGCCTGGTGGGGGGCGGACTGGCCTACGCCACGGCGACCTATCGGTGGGTGCGCGGCAGTGGTGTCAATGCGGAGGGAGCCGTGCTGGCGGGATGGTTGCCCAACCTGCTCAACGGCGCTGTGCTGATGGTCGTCAGCATATTTGGCTTGCTCCACCTGTTGATCGCGCACGAACTTACGATGTTGCAGGCCATCAGTTTTGGGCTGACCCTGCTGATATTCACTTTCATCGTCGGTGTGGTTCTGTGGGGTGTGCATCATCGCCCTCAACTCACCGCGCTGGTGATGCGGGTGGCCAACCGTTGGGCTACGCTGCGCCGTCGCCCATCCAATCCAGCCACGACCAAGGCCGCCACTGAGCGCCTGTTCAGCGCGTGGGATACCTTGCGCGCCGGCGGTTGGCGCGGCCCGGTTCTGGGTGCGGCGCTCAACATCCTCTTTGACATGCTGACCCTGTACTTGCTCTTCATCGCGGCTGGTCATGCAGTCAGCCCAGGCGTCTTGCTGACGGGCTATGGGCTGCCGTTGCTCTTGGGCAGAGTGACCTTCCTACCCGGAGGGGTCGGCATTGTCGAGGGCACCATGGCCGCCCTGTACAATGGCCTCGGCGTGCCCGGTGGAGTGACGGTAGTAGTAATTCTCACCTATCGCTTCTTATCGTTCTGGCTGCCAACGCTGCTGGGGTTCCCCCTCGTTCCCTACCTGCAGCGGGTCAGCAGTAGCGCCAACGACGGACATTAGGGCCTGTAAAGAAATAAGTTCCCCCATCGGTGTCATTGCGAGGCGCGTGTTTTTGCGACGAAGCAATCTCCTTGCTGAACAAAGGTGGGGATTGCTTCGCAAAAAGCGCTCGCAATGACATCGTATCGGGAAGTTGTTCTGTAACGAACCCTTAGCCTGACTTCAAAACATCTATGGAGGTGAATCATGATTCCTTTAGGCGACGCAGACAGGCGACCCTTGCGCTTTCCCCTCGTCACCGTCCTCATCGTCGTGGCAAATGTACTGGTATTCCTGCTCGAACTGGCGGGCGGGGATGCTTTCATCAATCAATGGTCACTGGTGCCGGCCGACATTGTGGCCGGACGTAACTGGATCACCATCCTGACCTCCATGTTCATGCACGCTGGCTTGGTGCACATCCTGGGCAACATGGTGTTCTTCTGGGTGTTCGGGCCGGAGATCGAGGACGTGATGGGGGCGGTGCGTTACCTGGTGTTCTATCTGCTGGGTGGGCTGGCAGCCACCTTCGCGCAGGTCGTCATTGACCCTACTTCCACCATTCCCAATCTCGGGGCCAGCGGGGCCATCGCCGCAGTGATGGGGGCCTTTCTGATCACCTATCCCCGCGACAGGATCCGCACCGTGTTGCTGTTCGGCTGGTTTGCACGGGTCACCTTCGTCCCGGCCATCCTGCTGGTGGGGATGTGGTTTCTCACTCAGGTGTTCAGCCAGGTGGGGGCGGTGGTGGAGATGCAAACAGGCGGGGTAGCGTACATGGCCCACATTGGCGGATTCTTGTTCGGGGCAGTGACGGCGCGGCTTTTCGAGAGCCGCCGCCGGCGCGCCGACCAAGGGTTGGAGGAGTAACACCCAGCCATCCAGTTGAAGTGGGAGATTAGCTACATGAAACGCATTGCTGTATTGACCAGTGGGGGTGACGCCCCTGGCATGAACGCTGCCATACGCGCTGTGGTGCGGACCGGAATCGAAAAGGGGTGGGAGGTCTTCGGTGTCCATCACGGCTACGTGGGGCTCATCAGCGGCGACCTGGCTCCCCTGGGAGCCCGCGACGTGGGCGGCATCATCCAGCAAGGCGGCACGGTGCTGGGCAGCGCCCGCTGCCCTGAGTTCAAGACCGAAGAGGGACGTCTGAAGGCGCTACACGCGCTCCGTCAACATGACATCGAGGCCCTGGTCGTCATTGGTGGCAATGGATCTCAGACCGGCGCCCATGCTTTGTCCCAGATGGGATTCCCGGTGGTCGGTGTGGCCTCGACCATTGACAACGACCTCTACGGGACGGAGATCTCGATCGGCGTGGATACCGCTCTTGATGTTGCCCTGGAGGCTATTGATCGGCTGAAGGTTACTGCCTCGTCCCACCAACGGGCCTTTCTAGTCGAAGTCATGGGTCGCGAGTGTGGCTACCTGGCCCTGGTGGCTGGCATTGCTGGTGGGGCTGAGGCCATCGTCATCCCAGAGGTGGAGACGGATCCGGAAGCCCTGGCAGCTGAGCTGCGTGCCGCCTACGAGCGAGGCAAGGCCCACGCCCTGGTGGTGGTCGCCGAAGGTGCCCGGTACAACGCCGAGGAGTTGGCCCGGTATTTCCAGGTACATCAGGACCGGTTGGGTTTCGAGCTGCGGGTGACGACCTTGGGCCACGTACAGAGGGGTGGCGCTCCGGGCGCCTTCGACCGGCTGCTGGCCACCCGGCTGGGTGCGGCGGCTACCGAACACCTGGCCCGCGGCGAACACGGGGTTCTGATGGGCTTGCTCAAGGGCGAAATTGCAGCCACGCCGTTGGCTGAGGTCGTCGCCAACAAGAAGCCGCTGGACCTGCGGTTGTTAGAACTGGCGTGCGTGTTGGCAAGATAGTCAAAGCAGGAGCGGACCCTAATTTGAGTGTGTGCTGGCCTGCCCGCCAAGACCGGCAGGAGTGGAGGGGACTTTGAGCACATTAATGAACCATTTTCCGAATCTCCCGGAGCGCATTGGCGGTCTGGAAAAGCTGGCCTACAATCTGTGGTGGAGCTGGAACCCAGCGGCACGGGAACTGTTTCGCGCCCTGGATCTGCAAGCCTGGCGCGAAAGCGGACACAACCCGGTGCGCATGTTGGCGATTCTCTCGCCAGAGGTGCTGGCGAATGCAGCGCAGGATCAGGAATTCCTGGTGCGCTACGACGCCGTGATGGACCAATTTGGGGCGGAAACGGCTTCCCAGGCGGGGTGGTTTGCGGTTGAGTATGGCCGTCTCCCGTCGCCGCTGGCCTACCTTTCCGCAGAGTACGGCCTCCATGCCTCGCTTCCAGTCTACGCGGGAGGGCTAGGCATCCTGGCGGGGGATCACCTCAAGGAGTGCAGCGACCTGGCAGTCCCAGTGGTGGCGGTGGGCATGATCTATTCGCAGGGCTACGTCTGGCAGCGAATCCGAGAGGACGGCTGGCAGGAGGACGTGGAGGAGACCCTGGACCGAACGTATGATCCCATCACCCCTGTGCTGGATAGCGAGGGCCAGCGGCTCACGGTCCAGGTGCCCCTCTTCGACCCTCCGGTCCACGTGGCGGTCTGGAAAGTGGCGGTGGGTCGGGTCTCGCTGTTCCTGATGGACGCTGACCTCGATGTCAATCAACCCTGGGACCGGGCTATCGCCCACCATCTCTATGCCAGCAATCCTGAGCAGCGGCTGCGACAGGAGATCGTATTGGGGATGGGAGGGATGCGCGTGCTGGAGGCGTTGGGCGTTCGGCCTGCTGCCCTGCACCTGAACGAGGGTCACCCGGCCCTGGCCATCCTGGAGCGCATTCGCATGTTGGTCGGGGAGGGGGCGAGCTTTGAGGAAGCCAGTCGCCAGGTGCGGGCAAGCACGATTTTCACCACCCATACTCCAGTAGCTGCGGGGACTGACATCTTTCCTTTCCCATTGATGGAGAAATACTTCGGTAGCTACTATCCCCGGCTAGGCACCGACCGCGACGCTTTCTTCCAGCTTGGCGCCAATCCACAAGATCCCAGCGTGGGGTTCAACATGACCGTCTTCGCCCTGCGAATGGCCCAGTTCCGCAACGCTGTCAGCCGGCGACACGGTGAGGTGGCTCGCAAAATGTGGGCCGGCCTGTGGCCGGACACAAAAGAGGACGAGGTACCCATCGAGGTGATCACCAACGGCGTTCACCTGCCGAGCTGGATCGAGCCTATCTGGTTGCAATCCTTGTTCGATAGATACCTGGGCCCGACCTGGCCCGCTCACCAAGATCGGCCGGCGATATGGGAACTGGTGGACGATATCCCTGACGCAGAACTGTGGCGGCTACACCAGGAACTCAAGGGCGAGCTCATCGCCCAAATTGACCAGCGCGCCAGGGCACGCTGGCAGCAGGACAGGGTGGCCGCCTGCAACGTCATCGCCTTCGGTGCCCTGCTCGACCCTGGGATCCTGACCCTGGGTTTTGCTCGGCGGTTCACCGGCTACAAACGGCCCGATTTGATCCTTTACGACCTCGAACGGCTGAAGCGCCTGCTCACGGACCCCTGGCACCCGCTGCAAATCATCTTTGCCGGGTTAGCTCATCCTGCTGACCTCGATGGGAAGCGCCTGATTCAGAAGATCTTTCGCCTGGCCCAGGATCCTGAGTGCGGTGGCAGAATCGCTTTCGTGGAGAACTACGACCAGCAACTGGCGGAGTACATGGTGCACGGAGTGGACGTCTGGCTCAATAATCCCTTGCCGCCCCTTGAGGCCAGCGGGACCAGCGGCATGAAAGCCAGCATCAACGGCACTCCAAATCTCTCCATCCTGGATGGATGGTGGATTGAGGGATACAATGACGCCAACGGCTGGGCCTTTGGCGGGGATGAGATCGAGGGAGACCGAACACAGGCTGATGCCGAGGCTCTATACCGCCTTCTGGAGGAAAAGATCATTCCGCTCTACTACCAACGATCCGACGAGGGGGTGTCTCACGGGTTCGTTCAAGTGATGAAGGCAGCCATCAAGACCGTGGCGCCCACTTTCAGCACCCGGCGGATGGTGAAGGAATACGTAGCCCGATTCTATGTCCAGGCCCTCGCTCTGAAAGGTAAGGAGCTATGAGGAGGCTGGCATGAAAGCCACATCCGAAACGTGGCAAGTGGCAGGGCGATCGGTGCCCGTGTCGCATCTGCACAAATCATTTGCATCCCACTGACCTTATGCTGTCGGTCGTTCCTGGGCGCGTGCAACAGATGGGTGCTCTGTTTGCACCTGTGTTGCAGGCAGGCCAACATCTACCGTGATTACGGGGGGTTGTCCGACATCAGCGCAAAAGGGGGTTCAATATGCCGCAAATCCCGGCAACTTATTTGGACATCATCCGAAAATTCATCTCTTCATTGGTGGTGCTGTTGCTCACACTCGGGATTAACCGTGCCGCTAGTAACCTGTTGAGAACACGCATCAAAGACCCGTCTCATACGCACACTTTGCGCATGCTGGTTCGCAACACGGCCTTCTTAATCGGCAGCGTCGTCATTCTGGCCATCTGGTTGGGCTTCGGCAGCAACTTCACGGTGGCTATGGGCATACTAGGCGCTGGCATTGCCTTCGCCTCGCAGGAGGTCATCGGTTCCTTCGCTGGCTATTTGAACATTGTCACCGGCAACCTCTTCCGCATCGGTGATCGAGCACGGATTGGGAATGTGCTAGGGGATGTGCTGGACATCGGCATGCTGCGCACCACGGTGATGGAGATTGGCGAGTGGGTCAAGGCCGACCAGTACACAGGGCGTGTTGTTTCTATCGCCAATCGCGTGGTCTTCTCCGATCCGGTGTTTAATTACACTCAGCATTGGCATTACCTCTGGGATGAGATCACGATTCCCATCACCTACGACAGCGATTGGCGACGTGCAGGCGAGACCATCCTCGAGCATGGTCAGGAGTATAGCGCTTGCTTTCAAGATCAAGCTCAATCCGAACTAAGCGGGATGATGCAACGCTATCCGCTGCACGATACGTCCGTGGAGCCGATGCTCTACGTCGTAATGACCGACAACTGGATCGAGATGACGATGCGCTACGTCGTTGACGCCAGGGAGCGTCGTACGGTGAAAGGCCAACTCCACCGCGAGCTTCTGCAACACTTCGAGGAGGAAGCCAGCATCACGGTAGCGTCAGCAACATTTGAAATTGTGGGCTTCCCGCCGTTGAAAGGTGATATCAAGTATGGCCAATGAGATGATGATTAGGAGGCCATTGTCGTGACAGAACAGAGTTTCCTGAGCTTTTCATTGGCAGCGCGGGACTTTCGCCGCGCGCGCCGCCAGGCCGCTATGCAGGAGATCGTGGCCCGCCTGACCGGCAAGTCGACTGAGTTATTATCATACGAGGACGTGTGTCAAAAGTTAAAAGCCAGGAGGAGCGGTGTGGCGCGGGGGCTGAAGGACATCCCGTTGGACGCCATCGTCGGCAGTGTGGGACGTTATGCAGATTTCACCCGCAGCTTCCTGCCCCGTCGCGATAGCGACCAAGAGCGATGGGCCAGGGTCAAGGTGAAAGTCACCGGCCTGGGAGGGCTGCCGCCTATTGAGGTCTACCAGATGGGCGAAGCTTATTTTGTGCTCGATGGCAATCACCGCGTGTCGGTGGCCCGGCAGCTTGGCGCAACCCACATCCAGGCCTACGTGACCGAGGTTCGCACCAAGGTGCCGCTCTCGCCCGACACCCGGCCCGACGACCTGATTCTGAAAGCCGAGTACGCCGACTTTCTGGAGCACACCCACCTGGACAAACTCCGCCCGGAGGCCGACCTGAGCGTGACCGCCCCCGGCCAGTATCGGGTACTGGAGGAGCACATCGAGGTTCATCGCTACTTCATGGGGCTGGAACAGGAACGGGGGATTCCGTACGAAGAGGCGGTCGGCCATTGGTACGATGAAGTCTATGAGCCAGTGGTGCAGGTTATTCGAGAACGGGGCATCTTGCGGGACTTCCCTGGGCGGACGGAGACCGACCTCTATCTGTGGGTCTCGGAGCACCGCGCCGAGCTGGAGCAAGGGTTGGGATGGGAGATCAGACCCGGGGAGGCGGCCGACGACCTGGCTGCCCAGTTCAGCCCCAGGCCGCAAAGAGTGGTGGCTCGCGTGAGTGAGAAGCTGCTGGATGCCGTGACGCCCGACGAGTTGCAGGCCGGCCCCCCGCCAGGAGCATGGCGAAAAGAATACCTGGCGGCCCGCCGTGATGATCGCCTGTTCGCCAACATTCTGGTGGCCGTCAACGGCGAGGAGACCGGCTGGTTTGCCCTGGCCCAGGCGCTCGAGGTAGCCCGGCGCGAGGGAGCGCAACTGCACGGCCTTCACGTGGTGCCCTCAGAGACGCAAAGGAACAGTGAAGAGGCTCAAGCTGTGCAAGCCGAGTTCAACCGTCGCTGCGAGGCGGCTGACATTCCGGGGGAGCTGGTTCTCGAAGTTGGAAAAGTGCCGCGCAAGATAGGCGAGCGGGCCCGATGGAACGATCTGGTTGTTTTGAGCCTTTCCTATCCCCCTGCGCCCCAGCCCATGGCCAGGCTCGGTTCGGGATTGAGCACTTTGCTGCGACGGTGTGCCAGGCCGGTGTTGGCAGTGTCGGAGTCCCCGTCCCGCCTGGATCGTGCGCTGTTGGCCTACGACGGCAGCCCCAAGTCGGACGAGGCGCTCTTCGTGGCCACCTACCTGTCGGGCAAGTGGAATGTCCCCCTGATCGTTGTAACCGTGATAGAACCCGGCCGCACCACGTCGGACGCGCTGGCGCAAGCCCAAAACTATCTGGAAGCGCATGGGGTGCAGGCTACGTTCGTGAAGGAGAGCGGGCCGGTCGCCGAAGCCATTCTGAAGACCGCTGACGAACACCAGAGCGGTCTGATCATCATGGGAGGCTACGGGCTAGGGCCGGTGTTGGAGGTAGTGGTCGGCAGCGCGGTGGACCAGGTGCTGCGCGCCAGTCGGCGACCCACGTTGATTTGCCGGTAGAACGCAGGGTGAGCGATCCTTTGTCGGAGCCGCGTGTTGATGCACGACGTCGCTTAACGGTAGGTTGCCGCTTCGGGCTGTTACCAAATCGTGCTTGCTTTACGCGCGCGACTTCGACAACCCACTGAACGTTAGCCGAAGTGACCTTCAAACAGTTTTTTAAGGAGGGAACCTATGTGTTGGAATGTGATTGCGTCAATTGCCCAGTGTGTAGAAGCTATAGCGGTCTTTGTGGCCCTATTGTATGCCTGGCAGCAAGTGAAAGCAATGAGACAAGAAAGTCTCTTGGGAGCTGTCTGGAACATATTCCAGGAGTTAACGTAGCCGTTGCGCACGCAGCGCGGGAATCGTCCTGAACCTTAAAAATTTGACATTTTTCCTTTTGGCTGGGATGCTCTATACTTATGGTAACTACATGAGAGCGAGGGCACCGTCTGATGATCGAACAGAGCCAG
>Ga0315539_1000502_pt1 | contig 29280 bp, 14 predicted proteins | sample SalMarSW160150MG_FD_203097 | JGI IMG/M metagenome (GOLD analysis project Ga0315539, IMG submission 203097) | Salt marsh sediment microbial communities from the Plum Island Ecosystem LTER, Massachusetts, United States - Salt Marsh Sediment SW1601-150 ...
AATGCCTATGAGGATGATCCGAATCGGGATGATGGTATTATTCAACACGTAAGTACGGTTAGCCAATCTAACAATATAAAATTTACAATAAGACCAAAAGGGGGATTTGCAGCGGAATTAACCAAAAGATAGTAACTCTGGTCCTCAATTTGTTATTAGCATCAATTCAGAAAAAGTTAATTAAATCTCTTACTTATACTTTATATAATTGATGAATTAGTTTTGTCGGTCTGTTCAGGTCAATTTACATTGCCATCCTGCTGTTCTGGTCCTCACCGCCCCTTGAGAGGTCAACTCCGTCGTTTTTAAGTACTTCCTGGATTTTCTTTACCTCCAGCTCCCTGGGAATCTTTTTCAACTTATATGAAAGAGCTGCAGCTACACCCGCAGCATGGCCGGTTGCAAAACAATTACCCATGCTCTTTCCTGCAGATAATCCTGCATGGTCTGTTGAAATGCAGCGTCCCGCCGCAAGGAGTCCATCTATTTTTTCCGGTACTATTGCGCGATAAGGAACCTGGTGTATTTTCATCTGGCTGATTTTCACGTAACCAATATCCAGCCATCCGCTTCGCCAGGCAATCACATCATCAAAACGACTGCCTTTTATTGCATCATCTTCGGTCAGGATATATTCTCCTTTTATTCTTCTCGATTCACGTACGCCTATCTGATTGGATGCTCCGACGATTTCACATCCATTCATCTCCCCTTCACCGAATTCCCTCATTGCCTCAACCATCTGTACCACTTGTCTGCGGCTCAAACATTCTGCCTTTGAAAATTGAACGGGATCGGTTATATCAAAATTTCCTAAATCTCTGGTACCAGAGTGGTTAACATAAAAATGATGACAATTTGATACTTTCATCAAAATAAAGCTTCCCTGTCCCCCGGGAAGTAAAGGATATTTGGACCTGGCATTTTTGTAAATCCCTGACGTGTCCCTTTGAGTATAGTTTTTGACATTACTAATATTAAAAAGCAGAGTCTGAGGTGAGAGATTTCCTGTCTCGATCAGGGTTGGAGCCCCGGCAAAATAAGCTATGTCAGCATCACCCGTACAATCCACAATAACGTCGGCCATGATTTCCATAAGCCCGGATTTTGTAGAGATCAATACCCCTGTGATCTTGTTACCCCGGGTTATAGCATCGACAGCTTTTGTGTGAACAAGATAGTTGCAACCAACCTCTTCCAGGGCATCGAGAATAGCTACTTTAAGATATTCTACATTAACGAAAAACTGATGAGTACTAATTCTGACTGCCTGTTCTCCATAATTCTGAAGCTTTTGCAACAGCAGTTCATGAACGAAACCGCGGGGCTTTTCATCGGGCCTCATCTGGTTAAGGCACATCCCGACACCCCATGAAGCAACTCCACCGAAAAATCCATAATTCTCAATCAGTAATGTCCTGGCTCCTGTTTTTGCAGCAGCTACTGCCGCCCCTATCCCTGCTGGTCCGCCTCCCACAACCAGAACGGTTGTTTTAATAGTATTCGATCTTTTTTTTCTGACAATCTCAGGGGATTGAGTGATCTGTCCTCCGATGCCTCCTAACCCTAAGAGAGACACACCTGTTGTTGTTAAAAATTTTCTTCGTTTCATCTTATGTTGTATTAAAACTGGTCTGTCCAAAATAAAGCAGGAATGAAAAAATGAATGACTGGAAGGCCCATCCATTTCCGGGAAGTATATTTTTTCACAAAGCCCGCTACTTATAAGACAAATTTATCCATTTTCTTCAAGATTTTCAGATTAATTCCCAGAGGTATTATTAATAAAAATGTTGAACTTTAAAATATCTTTCCGGAATATTATTTGGATTAATAAAAATACGATACAATGCGAATAAAAATTATTGTTCTGGTTTGTTTTAATTTAGGTGTCCAGTCGCTCTACTCCCAAAAGAATGACATAGGATTTATACAGGATGAAATGAGCTGGTGGTATAATAAACCTGCAACAAAATACTGGGAAGGACTCCCTATTGGAACAGGACGGTTTGCCGGGATGGTTTTGGGCAAGACATCGGCTGAGGTTATCGCGTTTAATGATGAAACATTGTGGACCGGGGGGCCTTACAATCCAAACAATCCGGATGGCCCTGAAGTCGTAAAGAATATTTGGAAATATGTTTTGGAAAAAGACTGGGTTGCTGCCAACAAAGAAGCAGAAAAACTTTCCAGCAATCCAATGAGTGTGCAATATTACCAGCCAATGGGACGTCTGAATGTCCAATTTCCCGGACATGATGAGGATAAAGTGGAAAATTATACCAGAAAATTAAACATGGATAGTGCTTTGGTTACTGTTTCCTATCAACTTGGCGGAGTGAATTATAAAAGGGAAGTATTTGCCAGTTATCCTGATCAGGTTATTGTAATGGGGTTAACAGCCAGCAAAAAAGGTGCAATTGATATTAATGTATGGTTATACAGTCTTCAACCCTCGGCAACTACCCATTTGGAACAAGATGTCATCGTAATGGAGGGTACAACCATTGAGAATACTACAAACCCATATGACTTAAGAATATTACCTGCACAAATGAAATGGCAATCGAGAGTGAAAATAATTCAGGAAGGGGGAAGTCTGACAATAGGTTCAGGGGAGAACAGGAATATGGTTATGGTTAAAAATGCCAATACGGTAACTTTAATCTTAGCAGGAGCTACGAACTGGAAGAACTGGAATGACATTTCAGAAAATGAAAAGGAAAAATGTAATGAATATGTTTCCAAAGCATCACAATACACTTATGCCCAGCTTAAAGAACGACACATAAAAGACTATTTCCCATTATTTCATTCCTGTAAAATTGATTTAGGTAAAACTGAAAATTCAAAGTTAAATACAACAGTAAGGATGGATAAACTTAGAGCCGGAGAAGATGATCCATTATATATATCACAGTACTTTCAATATGGCCGATATCTTTTACTTGCGGGGGCCAGGGAAAATACGATGGCTTTTAATAACCACAACATATGGCTGGATGATATGGAAGGACGCTGGAGAGGGAGATGGACATTAAACATAAATATTGAAGAATGCTATTGGCCTGTTGAAAGTACCAATCTCCCGAATATCAATGAATCATTGCTGTTATTTGTTGAGAATTTAGCCAAAGCCGGGGCAAGGACAGCCAATGAGCTATACGGTTGCAGAGGTTGGACAGCCCACCATGGGACGGACATATGGTTTAACACGGCGCCAACCGACGGGAATCCTCAATATGCAACATGGCCAATGGGAGGAGCGTGGCTTATGCAACAATTATTTGATCATTATGAATATAGTCGTGATACATCATATTTGAAAAGAATTTATCCATTACTAAAAGGAGCTACTGAGTTCTTTCTTGATTTTCTGATGACTGATCCTGAAACAGGTTGGCGTGTGACTTGTCCGTCAACCACCCCTGAAAACAGTTTTCTTACTGATGAAGGAAAAGTTTGTTCTGTTTCGATGGGGACATCTATGGACAATCAGCTCATCCGCAATCTCTTTCGAAATTGTATCACAGCATGTAAAATATTAAACAGGGACATTGAAATGCAAAAAGAACTTGAAGCTGACCTGGGAAAGTTACCTCCACATCAGATTGGAAGCTTTGGCCAGTTGCAGGAATGGTTGTACGACTTTAAGGAAGTTGAAGTCACCCACCGACATTTATCACACCTTTTTGCAGTTTACCCGGATGATGACATTACTATACGAAACACTCCGGAACTGGCAAAAGCAGTTGATGTAGTACTTGAAAGACGGGGGGATATAAATCTCGGTTGGTCCGGTGCATGGAAAATAAATCTTCATGCAAGGCTGGAAGAGCCGCAACCGGCATATGATATCCTGAGAAATATGTTAACAGATGTAAGTCTCCATCCAAGGCAGGAAGACAGCCGTATTACTCCTTCCTTTGAAGGAAATCAGGCAATCCAGGGTGTGACTGCCGGTATTACAGAGATGTTAATGCAAAGCCACTCTTCTGAAATATCTCTTTTACCTGCATTGCCCGATGAATGGAAGGAAGGGGGTATTCAGGGTCTTATTGCGAGAGGCGGTTACGAGGTAACTATTTTATGGCATAATGGTAAATTATCCAAAGCAGTAATACATTCAAAATTCAACAACAAATGCAGAATAAGAACTAAAACCAGTGCAAAAATTCTCCTCGATGGTAAAGAAATAAAAACTTACAGTCCGGAACCGTATGTAATTGAATTTAATGCAGAAGCAGGAAAATCGTACGAAATTGTTAGTTAAAAGAAATATTTGCCAGAGAACCTGAGCAATCCAATCCAGCAGCTTATGCGACCCTGGTTCCAGATGAATTTCCATCGGCTCTTTTTCCGGAAAATTGTCATTCAGGTATTAGAATTCATTCAATAAAAAGGTGCGTTATCAGATTAATTAAAACGACAACGCACCCTTAATCAAATTTGAAAGCCTGGTTTTGCCTAACCAACCAGAAAACTTATATTTAACCAACCCTTATTACCAACCAGTAGTTTGTGATAACGTACTATTAGTCTTAAGAATTTCGCTCGTTTCTATCGGGAGCAAATACATTTTTTCCAAAAATGTTCTATCAAGATATTTAACAGGAGTATATGTTTTCACCCCTGTATTTATATCTTTTAGGATTTCAATACCGTAAAGCGGCCTGTTTTCGACATCCATGGCAATTTTCCATCTCCGAAGATCCCAAAATCTCTGTTCTTCGAAAGCCATTTCGACTCTGCGTTCATTATAAAGTCTTGCCCTAAGGTCTTCCCCTGTGACAGTTGCCGGTATCGCAGGCATGCCAACTCTTTCTCTGATTAATGAGATATATTCCCTGCAAGCGTCTTCATCTCCAAGTTCAAACATAGCTTCTGCATAATTCAGGTAAATTTCAGCTAAGCGGAATATAGGCCATGGCTGGGTATAAGGTTCCTGCCAGCTAATACCTTGAGTTTCCGGCATAAATTTCCTGAGGATATAGTTGCCACGTGGATTATCACTACTTTGTTTATAGGAATCATATCCCCAGCTGTTACCATCGGATGCTATCCACATCTCATGGAGATCTCCATGATATAGAGCCCCATCATAAATAATAGTGGAGTAGAAACGAGGATCGCGATTTACATACGGATTCTGGGGATCATAACCTGAAGCAGGATTATCGGTTTTAACTCCGGCTACCCAGATAAAAGGAGGTTCCCCGTTGGTCATATCATAATCATCCACCAGGTTCTGGGAAGGTCCGTTACTTGCCCACCATCCGCCATAAGCGCCGTAGCGGCGACCCAGATTATTCATTGGCGTCGAATGATAGTTTGCAGTTGAAAAGGTTCTTGCAAAAATTAATTCGCTGTTTGCCGTTCCGCTGGGCTGGTTAAAAAGCTTCGCATAATCGTTATACAGCGAATATCCGCTATTTAAAAGGGCTTCAGCAGCGTCTGCAGCTTTTTGCCATTTCTGCGTATCGTGTGTCGGATTCCAAAGAGGTGAAGCTACATACAAATACAATCGGGAACGTAAAGCCTTGCAGACATCCTGAGTAGCCCTGCCGAAGTTTGCATCACTTGCGGTATAACTTACCGGTAAATCAGGAATTGCCGCTGTCAGATCTTCCTCTATAAACTCAACACATTCATCGAATGAATCTCTTGGGAAAGAAATTCCGGTAGCATCAGCCATTTCATAGGATTGAGTGATAATAGGCACACCTCCAAATCTTTTTATAAATTCGAAATAAATGTATGCTCTTAAAAATCTTGCTTCGGCTATCATTCTTTCCTTATTATCAATTGTAATCTCAAGACTTTCCATTTTTTCAAGAAAGATATTAATCTTTCTGACGTATTGCCAACCGGTATTCCAGTAATAAACATTACCGCCCCCGTTCCATGCCGTATTTGCAACACTTGTAATGTTATCAGCATTAATAGAACCTGCGGGTATATTACCAATATCCCAAGTGATAGTACAAATTGCTTCATCAGTTGCTTTTGATTGCATGTGAATTTTATGCCCGTGCTGAATGGCATTGTACAATTCATTATGGTAAGCATTTATGAGATTTTCATCTATCCATACTGCGTTCTCAGCCACACGATCCGTAGGATCGATATCAAGAATATCATCACTGCAGGAAACAAATGTCCACATTAATGCGGTTATTATAAGTATCTTTTTCATATTTTTCAATTTTAGAATTTCACATTAATACCTAAATTGATTATTCGTTGCTGCGGATAATACAGGTATCCACCGCTACTTTCAGGATCCGCCCATTTTATTTCTTTAGCCCATGTAAGCAGGTTATATCCGCTTGCATAAACCCTGATATCTTCCAATCCTATTTTTGAAGGTATTCCTTTAGGCAGTGAGTATCCGAATTCCATGCTTTTAAGCCTGACAAATGTGGCATCAAATAAGAAGAATGTCGTAGATCCCGGTTGAAAAGCATCTGCCCGGGGCATGGTTCCGTTTGTATTATCAACAGTCCAGTGGTCTTTAGCACGCTCAACACAGGCATTGGTAAAATTAGAATTTCCCAGACTTGCAAAGCCATAGGTATAATCATTGTCATCCATGTAAGCACTGGTTTGACCCTGGAAGAATAAGCTCAGGTCAAAATTCTGATACTGCATTCCGATATTTAATCCAAATACAATCTCAGGTGTATTTGATTTATCAACCCTGATCCGGTCTTTTGCATCAATTACCCCGTCGTCATTCACATCAACTATCTTAAGATCACCAACCTGGGTTCCGCTTTGATGCGGGTAACCAGCAAGTTCTTCCGGTGTGTTAAAAAGTCCGTCGGTTTCATAATATAAGCCTGATCCAACCGGATGACCGGTTTGAGCCTGATAAGCTTCAGCCGGCGGAGTTTCATCCATAAATATGATTTTACTTCTGGCAAAAGACATATTTCCTTCAACGTTGTAATTCAGTTTGTTGAAGCTGTTTCGATGACGCAATATCAACTCAAAACCATGGTTATCTACCTTTCCGATATTTTCATCCGGCAAACCTGAGAAACCTAAAATAGCTGGTATTGAGAGGCTTCTTGCTACCAGAATATTCGATCTTTTTTCTGTAAAATAGGTAAATTCCATTCCCAGCAAGCCGTTCCACAATGAAGTTTCCAACCCTACATCGGTTTTTTTACTTACTTCCCAGGTAATATTTGGATTCGGCATTACGTTGGCATAAATACCCGGTACATCGGAACCTCCAAATACATAATTGTTCCCAAATGAATACGATTGTAAATATTGATATTGTCCTACACGATCGTTACCTATCTCGCCATAAGAAAATCTTAACTTCAACTGGTCAACATCAGGAAGAGCGGCTTGAAAGAATTCCTCTTCAGACAAACGCCATCCCAACGAAACTCCGGGAAAGAAGCCATAACGTTTTCCTTCCGGGAAAATCTGGGAACCATCGTAACGAAACAAAAACTCAGCCAGGTATTTCGATTTGTAATCATAATTAAGACGACCAAAATAGTTATTGTAAGCTCCTGCTGATGCCGAACCCCCATTGTCCTTATCTTCCTTGGCAGTGCTTCCAACATCAATCTGGTCGATGGCAGAGCTCACAAAGTTTTTCCTGTATGCTGATACCCAGCTATAAGTATTCTTTTGCTGTTCCTGACCTACCATGGCCATCATATGATGATTACCGAAAGTATTTTCGTAAGTAATCCTGAAGTTATACAACATAGTCGTCCACTTACTGTATCTGTCAGTAAGCTCAACAGTTTTGGCACCATCCGCCCATTCCTTGTCGTACTCCCCTGTACTTACATTATATACATGGTAGTAATAGGGGAGCTGAAATGTTTTTTGAAATTCATTTCTTATGTCATAATTGAATGATGCATCCACCTTCAGCCCTTTTATGAAAGGTATTTTATAAGTTGCTGTAAATGTTGAATATATTGGAGTGTCATAGTAATTATTGTAACCTCTTTGATCCAGTAAAAGCGGACTTTGCCCAAACCTTCCGCCGGCAAGTAACCCGTTCGGATATACGGCAGGCAATGTGGGATTGGCCGTCAAAATATTTATAAAATTAGTTCCATTATTAACAAATGTATATTCCCTGTCATTGAATATTCCATTTATATTGGCTCCAATACTAACATTCTCGTTTAAAGTTACATCCACTTTTGCACGTATGTTATATTGTTTGTAATCGGTAGGCATGTGACGGAAGGCGCTACCCTGATGCAACCCGGCAAAAGAAATCAGGTACTTTACAGCTTCTGTTCCGCCGTTCACCGAAAAACTCGCGCGTTGTTCAAGTGAATAAGGTTTCAAAACTTCGCCCATCCAATCTGTGTTTGGATATAAAACAGGATCGGAACCATTCTGAAATTTCTGTATGGCTTCGTCAGAATAAAAAGGGATATAAGTGGCCGGCCTGCCCTGCCTGTACCAATCTCCTTCATTATATACCTGAGCATATGCAACTGCATCAAGCATCTCCGGAATCTGGGTCGGATGCTGGAAAGCGGTATTATAGGATATACTAAATACAGGCTTACCAAGCTTTCCGGTTTTAGTAGTCACAATGATTACTCCATTTGCTGCACGGGCGCCATAAATGGCTGCAGACGCATCTTTCAAAACAGAAATACTCTCGATATCTTCAGGATTCAACCTTTCTATATTTCCGCGTTCAACCCCGTCAATGATGACAAGAGGAGCATTAGCATTAATACCATCATTCGGATCAGTATCTATTGTTCCGGTTCCCCGAATTAATATATCGAGTCCTTCCCTTCCCGGTTCCCCCGAACGTTCATTTACCATTAAACCAGGCAATTTTCCAGTAAGGGAATTGGTAACATTGGGCTGGGGACTCTTTACAATCTCATTTCCTCCAACAGTAGCAATAGATCCTGTTAGTGTTTCTTTCTTTTGAGTTCCATAACCAACAACAACAACTTCCTCGAGTGTCTCAACGGCAGAAACCAGTTTTACATCAATGACAGTCTGTCCGGCTACCTGAATATTTTGTGTCAGGTACCCGATAAATGAATATACTAAAATTGCCTCCGCATTCGGGACTTCAATTGTATATTGTCCATTTATGTCTGTTGTAGTCCCAATAGTTGTTCCTTCGACCCGAACATTCACCCCCGGAAGGGATTCATTGGTTGCGTCATCAGTTACTGTACCGGTAATTATCAATTGCTGAACATTGTTTTGTCCGACGACACCCGGGAGGTTATCACCGGCCAATGTTCTTAAGGGTGCAATAAAGCTAAGAATTAAGGTAAGTTGTAGCAGTAATAATAGCTTTAGTTTCCCCTTATGGGAACTAATAATCCATTTACATTTTTTTTCCATAGTTTTACGTTTGTTTTAGTTAATAAAAGTAGATAGCTTTTATAATTTGTTACAAGATGTCCGGCTATACTCCCCTGCTCCTGTTACTAACGCTTTTTTCATTGCTTGTAATTCCTTTTGTTAATGATGTTAGATTGTTCGCTCTTCATTCATACCGCTAACCGAAAATGACTTACAAGAATACATACACGGTAACTTTCTCGTGTAAAATTAAACAATTTTTTTAATATGCAATAGATTAGTAAAAAAAATTTGCTGATTTAATTTTAAATTGTAAAATCTGACACTCTGATATTTCTCAGATGTTTTCTCATATTCGACGAGCAATCCCTTACTATTCAATATTTAAACCTGCCTTCACGGACCGCTAAAGGGTATTGAATAAAGATAGATCTGTGTGGCTTTTATGTTTACACAGCCCCCCGGTCAATTCAGGTAATCAATATGTATAATTCAGTGTCAGATCAGGATTAATATTCCTTTCTGATTGCAGGATTGTTTTTTTAAAATTATAATCATTTCCAATGAAGGATTGATTATCGTTTTAAGATCGATGTATTCCATTGAAAATCTACATCAATGAGTATCTCGGTATGTGAATTCTGTGAAATGCCCTGAATTTCATCAATCAATAAATTAGCAGCTATTCTGCCCATTTTTCTCGGATCCTGGTTGATAATTGATAAAGTCGGACTGAACAAGTGGGCTGTATCGCTGAGGCCATAACCCAGAATACCAATATCATCAGGAATTTTTAATCCGGTCTTTCTTATTGCTTTGTATGCCCCCGATGCAACACGGTCATTAACTGCAAGTATGATTTCAGGCAAATCACCGGTTGCACTGAGATTTTCAAACGCCCTTATACCATCGTCGATTTCATATCCGCCTTCGATAATCCAATCTTCCCGAATTGGAATTCCATTGTTTTTCAATGCTTCTTTATAACCATTGCACCGCTCACTTCCAATGCTTGTACTTGAATAGCCCGCAAAATGGGCAATTTTAGTATAACCTCCGGAAATTAATTGATTAAGAGCTTCAATAGTGGCGACTTTATCGTTGAAAGCAACATAACTGAAATTTATATCCTTGAGAGCACGGTCAAAAAACACCAGGGGAATTTTCACTTTACTGGCATATTCAAATACCTTGTGATCGGATGTTTGTTGCGAAACGCAGACAAGGAGGCCGTCCACGCGCATGCCGATCAGATTCATAATATTATTTCTCTCAAAAGATTCTTTTTCCCGTGATACCGTGAGAATAATATGATAATTATGCTCTGTAGCTGCGTCAATTATACTATCGACAAGGTATGCAAAAAAACTATTCTCGAGATCTGGAATAACAATGCCCAATGTAAAGGTCTTCTGAAGTGATAATTGTTTGGCAATGAGGTTTGGGGAATATCCCATTTCTTCAACAGCCTTTTTAATCCTTTCCTTCATCCCGGCAGAAATGTCGGGATGATTTCTCAATGCTTTTGAAACAGTAATACGTGATACGTTTAGTCTGTCGGCTATGTCCTGTTGAGTTATATGATTTGTTTTCATTAATCAAAACCTAAGTATAAATCATGATTATAAAGAATATAAGTTAATAACATTCAATGTGTTAATAATTATCTTGGTTCGGGTTGCGGGGTATATGGCCCGGCCGGATTGTCTGCAGTGGTTTGTAATTTTTCATTTTATAAATTCTTTGGCGATGTTTTAACAAATAATGACTTATATTTCATATAGTTAACAGGTATTTAACTTATCATGAACCAATATCAATTCTGCTAAAAGATCTTCCTGTGGCTATTTCTTTACGATTTCATTTACAGCATTTGAGAGAAAAACATAAGCGGCACATATATCTATTACATATTCATTTTCGCCCCAGAAGAAAGGCCAGTCTTCTTTGTTTTCCAGGAAATCAGGTTGAAACAACAACAGTCCGGGAACAACTCCACCGGCAATAAAGCTGAAATCAGCCCTGTTATTACCATAAGCTATTTCCTTAGAATGTGTTCCGACAGCTGAAACAAATGAAATATTTGAATATGGGTGACAACCGAAAATGTAATTTAATCCTTTATAAACATATTCAGGGCCAATGATCTCAGGGTAGTATTTGTTTACATAATAATTGGTAATGGCAAAGCTTATTACACCGTTGTTGCCGCCCCATCCTCTTGATGTAATCGGGACTCCATAAGGGTTCTCCTTTCCATATCCGTCAATTGTTTCCTTATATTTAACAACATAATCTTTTAGTTTAGTTTTAAAGTCATTGTCCATATAAGGTATGGCCTGTAATGCGCCAGTAATGCTGCCTCCCCTGCCGGCTAATGATCTTTCGAGTGAAGGCCATAATAATTCCGTAAACCGCCTGACATACTTTTCCTCCTTTGTTGTAATATATAATTGTAGCGCTGCATTCATTTCACTGCCGGCACCAAACATTTGTCTTGCAGGTTGATTGGTATTTTGATCCTGATTAATATTTTCATCCCATAGCCTCTTTGCACAGGTTAAACATTTATCTGCCAGAGTCTTATTATAGTTTTTAAGTGCGCGACTTGCGGCAGCTAATGCTCCGGCTGTAGAAAAATCGAGGAATGAGGACCTGTTTGTGAATGCCCACCTGTCATCCAGTGTACCGCTGGACTTTCCGTCCGATTCATACGGCTTAAGATCAGGATTGTAAAGGAGATTGTCTGTTTCCGTGATTGCATCGCCAAGATGATGATACTGGTGAAGATTAGGGACAATAATTCCCCTCACCGGGTGTCCGACATTTTCTACCTGGGCAACAAGGTTTAATGCTCCATGTTCAATTTGCTGCAAGATATCGGGTTTGCCGTCAGGACGATGAATATCCACATAACGGGTTGTCTGATCAATAAATGTTTCATCACGATCAACTCCGAATTTCTCCCATGCATCAACGAAATTTAATAAGACGTTTACATGTGATCCAGTCTGAATATCAAAATCGCCTGCATCAAACCATCCGCCAACATTCAAACCCGGAATATGTTCCAACGGTTTATATTTTGTATCGGTAGTAGGCCCCATCCTGTAACCATCAAAGTGCTGATGGTTAACCGGTGCCTGAAGAGCATCGTCAAGATAAGGGGCTCCATGCCAGGTCCTATAGGCTTCATTAACCATCATGTGATCCATCTGTACAGGGAACCATACATCCATTGTCGGATGCCATATATTGCTGTAGACATCGGGACCAATGATGAATGTATTGGTTGATTGATCACCGTACTTTATAAAATATATACCGGGTTCCTTGACAGAGGTAAAATCAAACTTAAGATAATTGTATCGTGTATACTTCCCCCATTTTGTCACATCTGCCGTTAATTTCTCTATCGACTTTCCCTCAGGAGTAACCTGGAAAAGTGAGGCCTTTTTTAATGGTGTATCATTTTTATCTAATTCAATAACTGCAACTTTTTCCTGGCCGGGAACGTAACCAACCTGAGAAAACTGTATGACCGGAGTTCTTATCCAACCCGGAATTGCATTTGGTTCAAGATACCACTGGAGCACATTCCCTGTCTTTTTTGCAGGAAGCAGGCTGCGCACAATAAACCATCCGTTTTGAGCCAGGTTACGTCCGTCAAAGAGCATCAAATCTGCATCTACTGCCTGAATCTTGACAAGATTTTGCGGATCCTCCGGCGCAATTATAATCGTTTTACCGGTAGCAAGAGGCCCGGGAACTATATATTCATTCCTTCCTCTGTCATCGAATGTTGAATGGCCGGCATATTGAAGTACTTTATTACCTGTCGGCTCCATTTTTGTTGAGCTTGAAGGGTACAGGGGAAATGCGCCGGGCTTTCCGTCGACCAGATAAGTTTTTTCAAAATATGAAGCGGGTAAAAATTCAAGGTTAAGACCTGCGCGGCCTTCAAGTTTTTCAGGAAGAGGTTTGTCGAGATAAACACTGACTAATACACCTTTATCTTTAGGGGTTACACTTATCCTGGAATCAAAATCATAATCCCTGTATCGCAATACCACATCAATTTTATTGTTTTCTTTATCAACTTTCCGATCAACTACATTTGGGACCAAATCCCATTGTTCAGGTGTGTTCTGAAGTCTTACTGCCCCGCCTGTAGCAGTCCTTACACCATGATGGATAATTTCTATTCCGGCGTTTTTTTCATCATTAAACATTCCGGTGTACTGATTACTGTAGACAAGCACATTTACTCCCTGGGTTTCAAAATATCCCGATTCATTCAACTGTAGCTTTTGTCCAAATGTGTCAGCAATTACAAATAAAAAGCATAGGACTGATAATAAGGATATTAAAAAAAATTTCCCTGATTTAGTTTTCTTTCCAACCAGTTTATACTGCCCTGAAAATAACCTCTTCCTACTCACATTATAATTTTCCATAGTTTTAGTATTAATAAAATTTAATTCGTAGTTTATTTATAAATAATGCTTTATTCTGATACTCTTTCCGATGATTCATCAGTTTACTGATGCCCGGGATGCTGCCTGTATTCTTTATTTAAGTCGATCTCTATTTTATCGATTTCAGGAACTCCTCCCGTTGTATTGGAAATTCGAACCACATTATACCCCTTTTGTAATTCAGCCGGCAGTGAGGTCTTTGCAATTTTCCCCCATCCTCCGGAGTTTAAGTTGGTAAGCACTGTTTCGTTTCCGTTAATGGTAAAGGTAGCGGTGCGGTTTTCTCCTGAAATATAAAACAGTATAAGTGTGTAATTGCCGGCTCCCCTGGCATAAATATCTCGAAATTCGATATAATTGTCAGCCCGGTTGCCAATCCCCGTTACTTTGGCCCCTCCCGAACAAGATGTATCAGCTACGTGTTTTGCCTGATCAGGCACCGATACGCTGTAGCTGGTAAGGTTAAAGTTATTGACCCATGAATACTCGGCTTCAAACACTTCTTTCAGCTTTGTTTTTTTGGCAGTTACTTTAATCATCGACACGCCATGCCCCGACACCGTAGCTGAGAACATTGAGTCCATTGTGCCCAGATCGGCATGTGCCCATAGATCGCGCACCCTGGCTTTTCCAACAATATTCAGGTCCTTCCATTCTACCGATATGGTTGCCGGGGTTATACCCTGATTTAACAATGCTACTACAAATTCCTTGCTTTGCCGCCCGTTTAGATTCTTTGCCCATACCTGCATACTATCTTTTTCGGATATCAAATGTGCCTGCAATCCTGTAGTATCCTGATTTACGGCAATAACCTCGGAGTTGGTAAGAATAGCCTTTGTTTCTTCAGTCATTTTGGTCATATCGTTCCCTAATGCCAACGGCGACGAAAGTATGCACCACATACTAAAATGGCTTTTATCTTCAACGGCGGTCATGCCACGTCCTACCTCGAGCATGTCCATATCGTTGTAATGGCCGGGGCTGGCATAGGGAGCCAGGTACTTATTAAGGTTAATAATGCTTAAAATGCTTTTCCACTTTGGCTTAGAACCCGGAACGTAATTGATGTCATGAGACATTCGCCATGAATTGGCGACTGTGGTGACCCATGTTCCCGGGAACTGCCATCTGCAGACATTAAAGTTGATATCAGTGCGGCCGGTGTTGTCTATAGCCCTGCGGATTTCGTTGTATCGGGTTTTTTCATCAAGCTGTTGTTTGAGCCCCCCGCAATAATCCACTTTAAGGAAATCGAATCCCCAGGTTTTAAAAAACAAGTCTGCATCCTGCTGATCGTGGTTATACATTCCACCACCTACACCTCCCGGTTGCCCGCTATACTGCGAACCACAAGTATTTTCACCGGCTTCGGAATAAAACCCGGCCTTCAGTCCTTTGGTATGAATGTAATCGACAAGGTGTTTCATCCCTTTGGGGAATTTCACACTATCTATCCTTAAATTTCCATTGGCATAACGCTTATTAAAAAACCCGTCGTCTATATTGATATAACGAAATCCTGCTGCGGCAAGGCCCGATGATACCATGGCATCAGCCTGTTTTTTGATCAGGTTTTCGTCTATATTAACACCAAACTGATTCCAGCTTGCCCAACCCATTAAAGGAGTGCGGGAGGAATATTTTCGGGGATCGTTTACTGTTTGTGCAGTTGCAACAATCCCTGGAACACAAGCATTTTTTATAATCTTATCGTTTATGTGGAAATAGTCGAAATCAACAAATCCACCCGGGGTTCTGGTAGCGTAGTTGAACAATCCGAAACGATAACCCATGAAGTGCGGCATAGTATATTCCATCTTAAGCTGCGACCCTATGGGCTTCCATGTTTTACCATCAAGGCTATAATAGAAATCAGCTATGTTGGCACGGTCCCTGAAATCGCATTCAGCTTTCAGATAAGCGGTTTTTTGTTTCAGTGGAACACTCTGAACTTCAACAGGCTTACCGGATTCGGCGCTGACCATCACAATCGATTTAGTCCCATCGCTAAATTTGACTCCGACCAGGCCGAATTTTCTCTGCAAAAGGGCAAGTCCTGCAAAATCGCCTTCCTTCATATTTGATACATCTATTGATGTTGAACCTGAGCATTCAGGTCCGAAAGTTCGCTGTGTAAGTGTATTTTTTGCCGAAACGAATATAGTGTCAATACGTCCGGTTGTCAGTCGAAGATATCCTTTTCGCTGAGTAACAGACCAAAGTTTGTTATCGGGATTATGGTTCCATTGCCATACTAATGGCAGGGCAGCCTCTCCTTTACGACGTTTAAACTCATCAGATGCTACTATTCCAGGGATTAAACCCTTGCTTGGCGGAAGATTAAGAGCATCAGGAACCTTGCCATCAATCCCAATTACCGGCCATCCATCCTCCCATTTCATTGGAACAATATAGGGGATACGCCCTACTGATCCGTAATCGCGGAAAAGGTAAACAAACCACCTCCCATCGGGAGTATCGACCATACCGCCCTGTGCCACCCCTTTATCCTGGAATGCAAGCCTGCCTTCCCAGGGGCCTGTTATCTTATCGGCCCTGTGAATAACCACAGTACGCATGCCACCCTTTGGCCAGGTTATGTTAAAAAGATAATATTTGCCATTGACCTTGAACAGTTGCGAACCTTCTCCCAGTCCGCTATCGCTCCCTGAAGGCGCACTTGAATTTTCAATGATAACCTGATTTATTCCGCCGGTTTTGACTCCTGATGCATCAGCATTAAGTTCAACCAGGCTTAGTTTTTTATTGCCATAGATCAAGTAAACACGACCGTCATCGTCGAAAAATAAGGTATGATCATGAAAGCTCGGGCTAAATGATATCTCTTTCCAGGGTCCTTTTTCGATATCCTTTGTTGACCAGATATATGTTTTACCCGTTGTCGATGAAAATGTCGATACATAATAAGTGCCGTTATGATAACGGATGCAGCTGGCCCAGGAACCTCTTCCGTAAGCATTTTTGTCATTATTGAGATTCAGAGCATCATTGTTTCCCAGGGTGTCATATGCATAGCTGACTACCTGCCAGTTGACGAGATCTTTTGATTTCATGATTGGCACGCCAGGGCTCATGTGCATTGTAGTACTGCTCATGTAATATGTATCCCCAATCCGTATCATCGATACATCGGGGACATCCGCGAAGATTATAGGGTTACGGGCAGTTTTTACCTGTGCAGAAACTGTTAGATTGAAAAGTATTACTGCCAGGGTCATAAATCTGAAAAGTATCATTCTCATACTTTATTATACTTTGCTTCAATAATTTATAATTAACACCATAGAATAATTGTATATTGATTTATTTAAAAGCCAGTTTTACTACATAAAGGAAAACCTTTAAAGATAATTCACTTTTTTATTATACGTTTATATTCTGATATAATCTGATAGATCTCAGCCGGAGTAATACTGCTAATTGCCTGTGGGGAATGTATAATATTCGATCAGGTTTTCCCATGTGAACTCATTACCTGGCTGAATGTCAATCGAAATATATGGCTCTATTGCTAGTACAGTCCTTATTGACCACAATATATCCCTGATAAGAGGTCGATCGCCTGATATCTTCATTCCTGCGCCAACCTTTTTATTCTCTATGATGATCTCGGTATCTTTTAGGTCGTCGCTGAAGCCACTTATAATTACAACCGCCTCATCCTCACCACTCAGGGGTTTCATATAAACGACCTCATTACCCCTTACTTCCGCGAGCTCTTTATCCGGTACCCTGTCCGGCTGAATCTGAAATGGCACCCTGAAGGTGAAATCAGGTCCGGGAGCCTGTTTGTCGAGCACCACAAAATTATGATTGTATACAGAGCTTTGTATGGCACGTTTTCCTATGTTCTTAAGGTTGTGTTTGATAACCAGCACAGGTTTGTCCTTCTCGAGTTTTACTACCTTGCGGTAAAGGTATGCATAGCCGGAATTCGGATCAGATAACTCCTGTATAAACTCGACCGAATCACTTCCACTGGTTACCGACCATGTACCGCTGTTCAGCACTTCGTAATGTTGATACCGGTTGTAGTTTCCCTCACCACGTCGCAGCACACCCACACCGATCTTTATAAAAGTACCTCCGGGTTTTGCCTCCTTCCATCCAAGCGGAGTCTCAAACTCATCAACCGGTCCGGCCATTGCACTGCATGGCCCTGAAACTATTTCAGGACCCTGGTGGACCCAGTTAATTACATCAGGATCGACCCTGTCGAACCATTGGCCATAGAATTCGTGTCCCTTGTATTGCAGGCTGTAAATGGCCCCTGACCAGTCGAAGCGTGTAGAACGATAATACCCGTTTGCAGGATCGGGCAGATATACCCTTGCAGTGATCTGTCCGTTTGAGATCTCGGTTTGCGGGCAGACAGTCATCTTTGCAGGGGAAGAACTGTTAAGAAGAAGATTTGGCAAAATAGCTAATGGGAGGACCACCACACTATTAATGGTTAAAGACAGAATCTTTAAGGGCTTAATCATTATCATGCTGTTTTGTTTATATAAATTATCTGCCTGAATAAGATTTTTAATATTGTTTAGTTCGATTACCTGAGAACCACCCGTATTTCCTTACCGTTGTATCTGACCTCTCTGAGGGATTTTTTGGTCATATCAATGCCAACACCATCTGCTGGTGAAACGACCACTATGCTGAAGATCCTTGTTTTGAGCATTCCGGGAAATTCCCCATTTCGTTTGCCTATTATCAAAATGCCTTTAGTATTATTCCACCTGAAGTCTGTGGTCGAACAGATTCCCTTTTCATAATTATAATTGTCATTTTCGTCTTCATAAAGTTCGAACCTGCCATCAGCGCCTCTATATATCCGAATTTCAACAGTGTCGGCCTGTAGCTGACCGGTGTACTGGATCATTTTGCCCATAGGTACAATAGATCCGGCTCTGACAAACAATGAAATTTTATTCAACGGGGCCTGAGTTTTTATTGTCTGGCCTCCATCATATTTCTGTCCTGACCAGAAATCGTACCAGGAGGTAGTTTTTGGCAGGTAGACATCCCATTCCGTTATATCAGGTTCGGTGATGGGAGCAACCAGGAAAGCCTTTCCGAACATATATTCATACGGCTGGCTCAGTGCGCTGATATCGCCGGGGAAGTCCATTACCAGAGGACGCATTATTGTTGAACCATTATTTGTGACCTGCCATGCTTCAGAATAAATATATGGAAGCAGACGGTATCGAAGATTCATCATATTGCGCATGTTGTCTTCAACAATCTGACCATATTTCCAGGGCTCTGTCTCTGTCTGGAAACCATGTATCCGGAAAACCGGATTGAAAGCGCCCCACTGGAACCAACGGATCAGCAACTCCTGGTATTTCCCGTCAGTATATTGCGATCTGCCCGGGCGGAAGAAACCGCCAATATCAGTTGTCCAATATGGCAATCCCGTAATGTTATAATTAAAACCGGCTACAATTTGTCTTCTGAATGCATCCCAGTTCCCCCCTACATCTCCTGACCAATTTATGATACCGTATCTTTGCTGCCCAAGAAAAGCAGAACGGGTTAAAATACAAACCCGTTTATCAGAAGTGGTTTTTCGTTGCCCCTCGTAAACAGCTTGGCTTACCATTAACGGATAGGTTAACCGATAAGAATCGCCCAATCCAATATATGTTTTTTCCCCTTTTAAAGCATCATTCTCAGGTTCGGTAGCATCCATCCACCAGGAATCCACACCATAAGTAAATAGATTGTCTCTAAGAGTATTCCAGTAAGTTTCTCTTGTAAGCGGGTTGAAATAATCCAACCAGGGAGTCTCCGGTATATAAAGACTTTTTTTCACATACTCCTTACCGATCTCTGAATTCTTGTCCGGGTTTGACCAGATCGAAATGCTGAAATGTGCATTTAAATCATGCAATTTTTTGATGAAGCCAGCCGGATTGGCATAATTTATTTTATCAAACTTTGGAACACCCCAGCCATTGTTACCCCAGTATTGCCAGTCCTGCACAATGACATCCATGGGAAGGTTCCTTTTACGGAATTCCTTCACTGTTTCCACCAGCTGGTCACCCGAACTGTAGCGTTCACGACACTGCCAGAATCCATATGCCCATAACGGAAGCATCGGAGCATTCCCGGAAAGATACCGGTATGCGGCAATCACATCATCAGCGGATGGGCCATAAAACACAACATAATCGAGCATTTTTGCATTGGGTGAGCGAAATGTGGTCAGGTCTTCTGTTCGCTTCCAGGAAACCATGGGATTGTTGGATGATTTGCAGCTTAACCTTATTTTATGGTCTCCGGCTGTCAGTTTAATCAGTGTACTTACCGTAGGCGGAAGCCACATATTGCTCTGGTCAATACATGGCTTATCGTCGATAACAACGAAATGATGGCTTTCCATGTCTCCATAATCAACAAATAAAGAATAAACACCATCCGCAGGAACCTTAAAGGTACCATTATAAACTGATTGTATTTGTGATCGCCGTTGTGTTCCGGAGGTTGTTGTAACATCGGCAGCCTGATTATTATCGGTTGATCTCTCTTGCTTTTCGAGTATAATAAAATTATCTGTCGGATTAAAATCTGTAAGTCCATACTGGTGCCAGAGCAATCCGTAACCCTTGCTTGAATAGATAAAAGGGATGGAAATCTGGGAATTAACCTGGGTAAGCCGGCGTGTGATATTTTTAATATTATAATGTCCGTCCTGGAACTGGCCCAGTCCGAAAAGATACTCATCATCAGGCGATTCAAAACTCTGTTCTGCCATGAAACAGGGTCCTCCCATGACAGAACCGGGAATTAATTTGCGTGATCCCATTTTTTCTCTGAGGAAAATTTTTCCGTTATTATCTTCGAACGATAATGTGCCGGTTTGCTTATCCAGCGCCACAATAATTTCCCCTCCTTTTACTTCAAGCTTTGAAGGCGAATCGGTAACTTTAAATTCCGACGTCGAAATCCCTGAAGTAAAAACAAGCTCAGGTACCTGGGTCCCAGCATCCCGATAGAATTTAATCCTTACAGCATTTTCAGTTAAAGGATAAATACCAAGAGTTCCCTCCGGCAAAGCAACATTTATTCCTTTTGCTGCCTGTGTAAAACTTTCTATAGCCTGACCGCTGCAAAAAACGGGAAACAGGAATACCGGAAATAAGTATTTGATTTTCATCATTGTAGTTTTAAATTTGCTCATTTATCAGGATACTATAATTTAATCGCTATTTTCTTTCCGTTATATATTACTTCTTTATCGAACTTTTCAACGACCCTGGTTCCCGTACCTTTACCTTTAGCCACACGAATGATGTTGAATTTACGTTCAGCAAGCATTCCGGAGAACGAACCTTTACGGTCACTGATAGTTAATTCCTTTTTGGCATCGTTCCAGGAGAATGTAATAGTTGAATAGATTCCTTTCTCATAGTTATAGTTATCATTTTCGTCCTCGTATAAAGTGAAGGACCCATTGGCTCCTTCATAAACACGTATTTCAAGATCATCCCATCTTTTTTCGGTGGCGTATTGCACTTTTGGTCCTAAAGGAATAATAGAGCCTGCTTTAACATATAGAGGAATAATATCTACTGGAACCTCTTTATTTATCTTCTGTCCTCCGGAGAATTTGTCCCCAGTCCAAAAATCGATCCAGTCGGTCCCTTTGGGCAGATAAAGCTCCCTCGACTTTATTGTGTTGAAATCCTCCTGTGTATCCTTTGAATACATCTGGCTGGTTACAGGACAAACCAGGATAGATTTGCCGAACATATACTGGTCATTTATATCCAGGGCCTGTTTATCTTTTGGAAAATCCATCACAAGGGCTCTCATCATAGTCGACTGGTTTGAAGTGACATCCCAAGAAACGGAATAGATATATGGTAAAAGGATATAGCGCAAATTGATTGCTTTCTCGATGGCATCGTATATCTTATCACCTTTTTTACCAAACTGGTAGATCTCACGCGGAGCATCAGTACCATGAGAACGCATCATGGGGCAGAAAGCGCCGAACTGAATCCAGCGGGCATACAGTTCACGATAACCGGCATCGTCGAGTTTTTTTCGGAACCTGCTGAGAAAGAATCCTCCGATATCACTGTTCCAGTAGGGTATATCACTGAGCGAAAAGTTCAGTCCAGCTGAGATCTGGTTTCTAAGAGCGACCCATGAGGTGGTAACATCCCCCGACCAGGTATTGGCACCATAGCGCTGCTGCCCTGCAAATGCCGAACGGGTCAGAATAAAGACACGCTTATCGGAGCTCACGGCACGCTGGTGATCGTAAATGCCACCCACCGTCATCAGGGGGAAAGCATTTCTTACCTTCCTGAAGGAACCAAGATATGTCTTGTTGTCGAGATCTGTTGGCTTGAATGACAGATGATCGGGTTCAGATGAATCCATCCACCAGCCATCTATTCCAAGTGAAAAGATTCCTTTGTTCAAATATTTCCAGTAAATGTCGCGTGCCTCCGGATTGTAGGGATCATATACTCTTACACCGGAAGGATAGTCCATTATCGGTGGCCATTTATCAGAACCCGATTGAGGCCATGTTTGAAAATCCATTAGTGCACCGATTTTTTCAAGCTCTTTATATTGTTTTGTCTGAGGACCAAATGAATTCCAGATAGATATAATCATATGTGCATGCATATTATGAACGTCATCTATCATCTTTTTGGGATTGTAAAAGTCTGAGTTGAGGAATTCCATGGCGTTCCACAGGTAGTTGTTGCCCCAGTACTGCCAGTCCTGTATGATACCGTCGAGCGGGACACCCAGCTCACGATACTTTTTAACCACATCCACCAGCTCGTCCTGACTTTTATAACGTTCCTTACTCTGCCAGTATCCGAATGTCCATAACGGAAACATCGGCACCTGTCCGGTAAGATCGCGCATATGAGCTATAACACCATCAGCATTGCCACCGTACATGAAATAGTAATCGATACAATCACCCACATCCGATTTGAATGAAGTGCTTTCCGGGTTGTCTTCAAAGAGCGTTGGCGAATAATTGTCCCAAAACAGCCCGTAACCTTTTACCGACAGGAAGAAGGGAATATAGTCATCTGTGTTACCCTGAATCATGTTAAGCTTGATGTTTCGTTGTATCATCTTTCCCTGTTGCTGTTGTCCCAGGCCGTATATTGCATCGTCCTTATTAAGTGTATATGCCTGGTATATGGTATAAGTTTTTACACCTGCATCATCGAAATCGGTAAATGATACTCCTCCTTCTTTTTCGCTCAGTAACTGTGACGAAAGAGATGCAAAGGAGATCTTTCCGCTTTTAAGATCGAGTGTGACAAATATATTGCTGCTTTTCATTGAGAGTATATTACCGGCACGCCTGATAGTAAGATCTGTTTTCCCCGGCGTTTTAATGACTGAAAGACTCTTTTTTGTGAAAGATTTGCCTTCGGGCCATTTTAATATCCTGACAGTTGAAGGGCTGTAGAACTGAATTTCAATCCCGATTGAGTTTATTGCGGTCTTTATACCAAGGTCCGTTTTCTGATAGGATTGGGCATTAACAGTCAGAAACATGATGTAAAAGATAAACGTGGATAAGAAGAGCTGTTTTTTCATTTTGGATATTGTTTTACAATTTTATTTATTTTCCAGGCTTCAATTTACTATATCAGGGCAGGGTATCTTGCTTCAAAATCAGCTTAAGAGCCCAGTCAGTCTCCGATCTGGCTTTTTTGTCAGGAAATGGAGGCAGGATGATCCGCCCCGATGCATCAGAAGTTATCGAATTGTCGGGACGGATCCATGTGCCTTTTTGCGGATCGAACCAGCTGACAGCGTACTTTTTACCAGGTCTTACGCCTGTAATAACAGAATGAGGACAATCCTTTTCAAAATAGAGCATTATAAGATCCTGTTCGGGAGTAGCAGAACCATAAGCCCAGCCTGTAGTGACTTTTGGTCCGGCTGACTGATGTGGCATTATTCTTTCTGTACAAGGAATAAGGTCCTGATATCTCTTCCCTTCAGAAAGCATGAAACTCTTAAGGTGGCGCATCTGGTCACCTGATGTCCATTGAAACACTTTCCACATTGGGTATTTCGAAGCTGGTTCCACCTCGCCGCTCCATACACCGCCGGTCCAGCCCCCGGCTCCGTAGATATGGCCGCCCAGTCCGCCTGAGAGTACGCTGCCATACATTGCTGAACGGCACCATAAAGCTGCTTCATCTGAACCTCCCTCCGCATTCTCCATGCCGTCGTAATATGGTTCGCCGTTGATTGCAGGAACTGCCGGTTCAGTCCTGAATATTTCGGTGAGCAGGGAATAGCTGTCGTGAGTACGGAGGTTCCCTATCTGATGGAAGGTGAGCCACCTGGCCCTGTCAGTATGACCCCAGTTATGCAGAGATGAACCAGTTGGATTGGTTCCTGCAAGTGTCCCGAATGGCGGATGCCCATGTTCCTCTATGACCCTGTTTGCTGCATTATTCCAGTCGTCAGCAGGAATGGTCTCCCTATCATAGTCAAAATGAATTGGGCTGTAGAGGCATATATTAGCCTGGTACCTGCTCCAGATGTACTGGATGTACCTGACATAAGACTCAGGCCAGGGATAGTATTTCTTCCATGCCTGGCCGATGTCTCTGCGGGCCACCTCTATAAACGGGACAAATCCCTGTAAGTTCAGGAAGTCGATCTTTCTGTCGAGTGATTGGAAATATGCCGGGTTTATCCGCTCAACATCAGGGAAGTAAGATTCATATCCCGGTACTTTGCCCGGGAAGAGGAAAGCCCTGTTTCCGGCTTCATCGGTCATGGATTTAGCACTTTTTGTTCCTGCCTGTACCCAGCCGGATCGAATAAATGTTCCGTCCTCAGCAATCAGTCTGGCCGGTTTGTTATCGTTGCTCCAGTTTGGGAGTGCAGCAAGGATAGCCACACAGTTGTACTCCTGTTTTTTCCGGTAGGCGACATATTCCTTGAAACCGGCCGCCGGTCCCATCGGACGAATAGTATCATCATCACGCCAGGGAAACCGGAAGGTTGGTGTCGCCCACCACGTGTCTCCTATCAGAAAAAATGGTGTTCCGTCGGCATATTGAAAGGTATGGCCATTGGCAGAGGGACAAATCATGCCTCGTCGTGAAGGGTTCTCCGTTATTTCTTCATCTGTCCAAGCTATGGCTGTAAATGACCCGCATTTCCCCTCCAGACCTCGATCAGCCGGCAGGGAGCCACTGCTCCAGGTCCAGGTCCCGGGCGCTGTGGCAGTTATGCGTACACGGAAGGTATTCCCTCCATCCCAGAATCCATAACAGCGCTTGCTGAATCCTGGTCCTTTAAGATCCACCCAGACAGTCATTTCTTTGTAGGGGTTTTCATAAGTCTTCTTTGATGTGAGGGTGATCTCAACCTTTTCCCATACATGGTATTTCTTTACTTCTGCAGAAGACTCATTGCATGATATTGTCATCATGTTCAACATGGTTAGGACAATACATGATAAAATAGTCCCTGAATACAATATGAATCGGCTCATGTCATGATCCTTTAATAGACAAAATGATTATCCAAATAAAATAATTACAAGAGTGACTTTACAGGTTAGAATTTACAAAAGAGAAATCTTTATAACTTTAATCCCAATCGTGATTAGTATATTTTAAATTCTATACTATCTTCACTACCTCCCCATGTATCCGGCTTCCCGGTAATACCTTTCAGCACCGGGATGCAGGGGAACGCCAAAATTTTGCCAGACGGTCTTCGGATCATAAGTATATACCCTGATGAACCATTTTAGCGCTCCGTGATATTCATCGATAGCTTTAGCCAGGTCGTATGCCGCCTGTTCAGGAGTATCGTCACGTGCAAAGATGGATTCTCCTGATCTGCCCAGAGTTTTTATCCGTCTGTTAATGCCTCTGAGCAATTTTTGATGTACCTCGACAAATTCAGCATCAACATTTTGCTGTGCAATCTGTTTCAGCAAATCTTCAGGCAATTCTAAAAAATAAAGATCAAATTTCTGGCTTAATGTTGTCCATAAAGAAGATTCAGGATTCAATGCCGGACTCGCCAGAAAGCCGGCAAAAATATCAAAATTACCTTTTAATGCTTCTTCGATTGGAATTCCTATTGTTCCGCCCCATGATTTAATATCCTCAGCAGTTATTCCATAATATTTCAGGATGGTCATCATGTTACCATCGGAGCCCATAATTTTTACAGGCAGATGTTTTTGCCTGATACTGGCAAAATCTTTAATTCCTGATTCTTCCTTTACTGCAACCAGATAATAAAACGGATCCTCGATTTTTGCTATCAGGCGAAGGTTCCGGTAAGGTCCTTTACCGGCAAGTGTATTATTATAGGCTGCACTCAACATAGCACTGGATGTCACACCAAAATCAACATGTGCATTAATTCGCACATTAACGCCATCTTCAAGGTTCATTTCATCAAGCGCTGGCGGATAGTCATTCTCAGAGACAAGCCGTGGTCCGTATGACCGGTTACAGTTACGGCAAAGAATTACAGAATAGCCATAAGGTTTCATTGATTCTTTAACAAAGTCTCCCAGTTCGCCCCAGGGACATCCGCTTTCGCAAGCCGCAGCCATTACCGGCCTTTTCACGTCCCAACCTGTTTTACCGACATCAAGTGTTTCCTGGGACTGAATCATATTTATCGGTAGAATCATAAATAAAAAAGATGTAATGGCTATTAAGCTTCTCTGTTTTGCATACAATTTTAATAATGATATTTTCATAATAATGATATTTTATTTGGCGTAGAAATTATTTAGCCCAGGCTTCTCCCTCCTGCGTTCGTCGCCACTCGAAATAGGCATCCAGACTCTTCAGTGATTCAGCGCTTGGTACCGATCCTGTGTGCGGTGTCTGACTGAAGTACATCACAACAGGATTTGCATCACTGAAAGACGGCCACTCGGGAACTCCTTCGCCGTTTGGATCTCCAAACTTGGCAAAGTTAGTCCAATAAGTGACCATAGCATCTGAGATCTGCAGATCTATTTTAGTAGTCTGCGGATTAGAGGCATCGAGATGTCCGAAGACATAGGCTACATCCTGACCATGTGGCGAGCCATATCCGAACCGTGGCGAGTCCTCCGGATAGTCAGGGTGTTGATCAAAGCAGTAATAGAAAGCTTTTGATTTTCCAATCCTGGACTGAAGTCTGGCCCAGATCCATGTATGCCACCCGAACGCCGCATCGCGGGCCAGGTCACGAGCTGTTTTCGGAACTGTGTTCGAACCGACGGGATAAGCTTTGATAAGATCGTCTGCGAACTTGCCATAGCGTGTCCGGACGCTGGCAATATACTCCTCCGGAGTGCGTCCGGGCATGAAGGTTAGTCCCTCGTCTGAGTTATATCCCACCAGGATCGGTGTGTCATTAAACTTGCCTGCCTCATAGAGTTTGTACTGATCGTCGGGAATAACCCAACCATCGATGATCGGCCATGCAAGTCCACGGATTGCCGGGAGTTTGTCGGCTTCTATTTTTCGCAGTTCAGCGATGGATGAAACCTTCGCACTATCTACATATGCCTGACCGGCAAGTTCAGCGTCTGTAAGACGTTTTAAGTTCTCGCCCGGGAAGAGGGTAGGCCGCGGAGGTCCGAATGAGCCGCCGCTTTGCGAAATAGCGCCATGGAACAGCCCTTTGGCCAGTGGTGATGCGCATAACATACTGACGGCGATGCCTCCGGCCGATTCGCCGAAAATAGTTACCTTATCAGGGTCGCCGCCGAAAGCAGCGATATTTTTCTGAATCCATTTGAGACCTGCAATCATGTCGAGCAGACCGTAATTTCCCGATGAGTGATCCGGGCTCTCAGCACTCAATTCCGGATGCGCCAAAAAACCGAGCTGGCCGACACGGTAAGCAATGCTTACCAGTACCACGCCTTTTTGGGCCAGTTTTTCGCCGGAATAAACCGGTTCGGACGTGGATCCCATGTTGAAACCACCGCCGTAAATCCATACGAGTACTGGGATACGATCCCTCCTGGATTTCGCCGGCGTCCAGATGTTCAGGTAAAGGCAGTCCTCGCTTTTTCCCGATGGAGTATTTCCGCCCTGTATAGGTCCGGGAGCAAACTTATCAGCTTGCCTGACACCTTCCCATTTTGCTGCAGGCTGGGAGGCGCGCCACCGGAGATCACCAACAGGCGGAGCAGCGAATGGAATACCTTTGTATACCGTTAATCCGTCTTCAATAGTTCCCTGTAATACTCCTTCCTCGACCTGCACCTGCCCAGGCTGCTGGGTAGTGCAAGACAATCCGGCAAGAATTACAAACATTGTAATTAAAAAACTAATGTTTCTCATAAGATTGATTTAATTAATTAACTCAAGTTGCTAGCTATAACAATATACAACAATGGATTGGGATCTCAAAAATAGACCAATTTCAACAATCTCCCCGGGGTTTTCAACCACTGGGACGCATTGTATGTTGTCAAAATTGAGACCTTTAAACATTTTTGTGTAAAATATTAACAATGAACGTTTTGAACATGAATTTAACTTGATAAATATAAAAAAATCCTCCAGATTAAGGTCGTCAAACCAATAAAAATCTGAAGGATTATGATAAAAAAAAGTATTGCAATTTACGTATTTATTGACGATTTGCTCAAAGAAATTGAACATAAAGAACCAGAGAATAGAAATATGTCTGATGCAGAAGTTATTACAACAGTTCTTGTATCGGCTATATTTTTCTCTGGACATCATGAAAAAGCAATGAGTTTTATGAGTTCAACAGGAATGATAAAACATATGCTGAGTAAAAGCAGGTTCAATCGGCGATTACACCAGATCCGCGAATTGATCGTTGATTTGTTTTTCCAGTTATCTGCTTTAATAAAGGAACTGAATATCAGTTCAGAGTATTCTATTGATAGTTTTCCCATATCTACCTGTGATAATATTCGTATTGCCAATTCGAAGCTGATCCAGGGTGAGATTTACAGAGGAAGGAAGATCTCCATGCGCAGATACTTCTATGGCTATAATGTACACCTGCTATGTACAGCAGATGGGATTCCTGTAGAATACACCTTTTTGCCGGGTAAATATCATGACTCAAATGCTTTGAAACAGATGCCCCTGCTGCTCCCTCCAGGAAGTAAAGTTTATGCTGATGCTGCATATACAAATTACGTAATTGAGGATATGCTAAAGGATGCAGAAAATATTTATCTGCTATCACAAAGAACTTCAAGATTAAAAAGACAACATGAACCATATGTCGATTACATTATATCAACAATGAGAAAAAGAATTGAAACAACATTCAGTGAAATCGCTGGTTTTTTACCAAAGAAAATCCATGCGGTTACTGAATTTGGTTTTATTTTGAAAATGGTAATATTCATTTTTGGATATGCCATTTCAAGAACAGTATTATAAATAGCAACTTGAGTTAATTAGTCATA
>Ga0315539_1000506_pt1 | contig 29197 bp, 45 predicted proteins | sample SalMarSW160150MG_FD_203097 | JGI IMG/M metagenome (GOLD analysis project Ga0315539, IMG submission 203097) | Salt marsh sediment microbial communities from the Plum Island Ecosystem LTER, Massachusetts, United States - Salt Marsh Sediment SW1601-150 ...
ATCTCTTGTCATAATCTTCTTCATATTTTCCATCATCTTCGTCATAATCATAAAAAGTTCTCATGTATAATGGATATTGCTCTTCCTCTGCATTTTGTGGAACTCCAAATGTGAATGATACCTCTGTTTCCTCTCCTGCATCCAAATCTCCTAAAGCAACTTTTTTCAAATCAAGCCCTAATTCTTTATTATAAAGAGTGACCATAATTTGGTCTTCAAAATCTTTGTCACCAATGTTCCAGACATCTGCAGTAAAGGTAACTTGCTGTCCGCATGAAGCCTCTATTGGTTCAGGCAGTGTTTCTTCATCAATAACAACCATTTTGTCTCTGTCTGATTCTTTTTCTATTTTAATATCTGCAAAATATTCTGAATCGCCGAACTTGCTTTTCCCCAAATCATCTGAAGAGCTAATGCAGACATCGCTTTCCTCGCCGTCAGGATATGCTTTAACAACCAAGACATAATCTTCGTCATCCCCCATTCCATCAGGGTCTATTTTGAACTCAAAAGTGTGGCTTCCGTCCTCGCCCTCGTCAATATCTCCATATCCATATTCTTCATCGTCATCACTAATCCAAAGCATATCTCTTGCAATATTTTTGTCAGAATCTTTTTCATATAATCCAAGTTCAAATACAACATCATTCAAATCCATGTCGCCATCTTCATCAAAGTTATTTTCAAGTTCAACTTTCACTTCAATTGTGTCCAGAGGGAGCCATTTATCATCATCTCCTTGTCCTTTGTTTTCTATATCCACATTTAACTGAAGTTCTGAAGAATTTTGCTCTCCATTTTCACAGAAAGTTTTCACATAGGTCAAAGTAAGATCTTTAGTATCAATTGGGGGAACACTACCATTATTAAAACTAACAATCTCTTCATTTTCACTTATATATGAAGGCAAAGAGCCTAAATTTAATGTAATATTAAAAACAGGGCTTGTTCCACTGATTGTAAAAACTGAAGATGGATCTTGATTAAAATTGATTGAACCAGTCCCTATAACAGTAACAGTCTGAGACTGTCCTTCATAAGTAAAATCATTAAGAGAAGAAGGATTAAATGTCAGAGCACTGACTGCACTTACAAATAAAACCATTGCAAAAATGCTGAATGCAACCAAACTGAATAATTTTGATTTCATCGTCAATTGTCATTTTAAAGTGAGAATGATTTTATAAAGATTTATATTGTTAAAAATACAGGTTTTTTAGGGAAAATTCCAGATATTCTGAGAAGAAATGCAAAAAAAGGAAAATTTATATAACTAGAAAACTTATTTTATTAATAAATAATTAACCCAAAAAATGGTAATAAAATCTACAGAAAATTCTGTCGGCGCGTGGGCATTTCTTATAGGTGTTATCCTCGCTGTTTTAATAGGCTTGTCAACAACTATTTTATCAATTCCTGTGATTACAAGACTTAGTGCTCAGATTTATGGTATTTTAGTTCTTCTTGGTTTAGTTATCGGTTTTGTCAATGTCCCTCCTGGCAAGGATTCCCAAACATTTTTATGGGCAGGAACTGCTCTGGTTGTTATAAGCAGGTTTGGGATGGAAGGTGTCCGCGGAAGCGTCATAGGTATTGGAGTCGGTGATGCTGTTTCAGCTGTATTTGGAGCTCTCCTGGCGTTATTCGTCCCTGCAACAATCGTGGTTGCTCTAAAAACCGTTTTCTCTATTTCAAAAATTTAAAAAGTGCCGGCAAAATTGACAAGAAACAGCACAAGAGTACAATATTATAATAAATAGACAGAAATATTAACTTATTTAATTATTCAAACTTATTCTTTTTTCCTTCCTTTGGCTTGACTTCTTCTTTATGAATTTTGGCAAAAGAAGGTGTTGCTATAACAATGTTTTCCCCAAATCCTGCGATATTGCCTTCCAAAGCATCAACTGTCTTTTTTATTTTAGAAACAGCTCTTTTCAATTCAATAGAGTCCTTTTGTCTAAGAGTTTTTATGTCAATTATCGCAATTGTGTAACCCTCTCTCAATGCATTTAAAATTTCTGTAACATTGTCATAGTCTTTTAGGACAAAAAGCTTAACAAGAATCTTGTGACTCTTCTCTTCTTTGCCAAGGTCAATCTCAAGGTATTCTTCATCAAACTCCTCTTCAGGTCCTCTTTCTGAGAAAATTTTTTTTATCCTATCAAAAGCCATGCTAATTTTAGCAAGCAGATGTTTATAAAGATTTCGTAACTATTTTACATACATTTCCGTCGGGGCTCGTCGCTGTTCTAAAAAATAAAACCAGAAAAGAATTTCAAGAAAATTGGAAAATACTGAAAAATTATGGGAAAACTTTAAGAAATTTCTTTTTTTAGCGATTCAAGCTTTTCAGATAAAGTTTCTTCTTGCTTGGACAAATTATCTATTCTTAATTTCAGAAGTTTCTCTTTATTCAATAATTCTTCTTTGATTTTTTCTTTATCTGTCTTTATCATCAACTGGCCGACAATTTTAAAAATTTCTTTTGAGTCTCCTATTTCCTTTTCTGCTGCCTGTGTTTCTGAAAGTTCCATCTGGAATACCTGTTTCTGGAGAATAATATTCTGCAAACTTTGCTCAAGAACCTGCATTTCTTGAATTTTCCTGTTTTTATGCTCTTTGTTCTTTTTTTCATTCATTTTAAAAATAATAAGTGCTGATAACTGGCTTTTATTATTCTGCCTTTACTTTTTTAACACAGGTTCTCGGTTTGTAAAAAATCTTGGACCCGCAGTAAGGACAAACAAATCTCTTATCAAGATTTTGGCTTTTAATTTTTCTTCCGCACTTAAAACATTTGTAGGTTGGCATTCTGTTTTTGTTTGTTTTTGATTTACTTTATTATTTAATATAATAAACCTCTGCAGCAAATTTTTTATTGCATTTTTTTCTTGTGCACTGCCAGACTCCTTTTGAAATTCTTTTTGCCCCAAGCTTTCCGCAGAAAGGACATCTCTGCTTTTTTCTTTGCTTTTCTTCAATTGAAGCTATGTTAGCCCTTACTTTTTTTCCATATCTGGCTCCAAATCTCCCCGCTGATTTTGCTTTTTTTAACTTTGTTGCCATTTTTTGTTCTTATATAATTATGTTAGAAAATTGGTTTTTAAATTGTTCTGTTTCAATAGGTTTGCGCAGAATTTCTGATTACTTCACTATTTTGCAGAAAGAAACTAAATTAAGAGTAACCTTCCACTCTAAATATTAAATTACTTTTCTCTCTACTATCCTTTTGGCTCACCTTAATCTTCTCAGAGTAATTTTCGGGTGCAACGCCTCTAACTTCCTTTAAAACCACCCGACCATTAGTAATAGTAGAATCAAGAACCTCACTCCAGGAATAAAGGTTACCCTTTTCACTTAGATAAATTCCTGATAATCCCTCTTTTCCTGTCAAGATTCTCTTTTGTTTTTCTCCAAATTGAATGCTTTTCCCATCATTTGAGTATACAAATCTTTTATCATTAGTTACTTTTGTATCGTTTCCAATTTTTAACAACAAACCATACTCATTCTTTGAATTTTCATCTTTAACTAACTCCAATCCAGAGATTCTTAAAGGATTTTCAGAACCAAATTCATATTTATGTTCATTAATTTGTTTAACTAAATTTCCTAGAATATATCTATTTTTGTCATATGAAGTCTTTTCTGTTTTTAGGATAATCTCTGGAATGCCTGAAGAAAAACCTGTGAAAAATTTTTCGTCCAAATCATTTATTGCTTCCACGTCCTCTAAAGAAACAATATTTTTATTTTTTGGCAAATATAAACCTAAGTTAGTATTCCAAAAAAATTGAAACCCTTTTACATTTTCTGTATCAATTTCATTTGTTATTGTTCTGTAAGCCAGACTGTTTTCTCCAAATTTTTCAGCTGTTTTTCTTTTAACTTCCTGATAAAATTCTTTGTCTTCTTTATTCAAAACACCTGCTATTGAATTTTCTGTTAGTCGTATTTGTTTCCTTTTTTGTATTCTTTTTGCCATAATTATTTTCAATGATTAAACTATTTAAACTTTTCCATATTGTTGCTATTAGAAAAAAGTAACAAAATGGGGTTGCTGGGATTTGAACCCAGATCACCAGGTGATTTGCAAACATTTAGTCTGACCCAAACCTGGAATACTAGCCAAGTTATACTACAACCCCGCGTCTATACGATTAAAGATTATATAACATTAATAAAGTTTGTGCCGCGTTTATTTCAATTCATAGAATAATCAAAACTAGAACTAAACACAAATTCTTATTTCTTTTCTTTAGATTCTTTTATTTCTTCTTCTTCTTTTCCTTCTTCTTGTTTTTCTTCTTCCCCTGGTTTCTCTTCTACAGCGGTCTTTTCAGCTTCAGCAGCTTTTGCAGCTTCTTCTTCAAGTTTCAAAATCTTTTCCTGCTCTGCCTTTATCTTTGCAAAGGATTCATCAAGTTCTTTTCTTTTTTCTTCAGAGGTCTCTTTTTTTTCTTGTGAAATCTCAGAATTGTATTTTCCCTGTTCAATCTCAAGAGTTACTTCCTGAGGGTTTTTGCTTTCAACTAAAATTCCCAAACTCACACAGCTACCAAGAACAGTTTTAACAGCTGCTTTTAAATTCTTACTTAATAAGTTAGGAAATTTTGTTTTTGCAACAGAAATTATTTGCTCTATAGACGCGTTTGCTACCTTAATCTTTTTCTGTGTTGAAGAACCTTTTTCAATACCAATTTCTTTTTTAAGAAGCTCTGAAACAGGCGGGGAGAAAACTTTTATACTAAAATCTTTTGTAGAGAGATTTACATCAAGCTCTACCGGAACTTTCATTCCCTTAAAATCTTTTGTTGCCTCATTAACTTCCTGAATAACCTTACTTAATGGAACTCCTGCTGGTCCGAGCTTCTGGCTTAGCGCAGGACCTGGTTTCATTTCTCCTCCTTCTGTAAGTATTTTGATCTGCATTTTGTTTAAAAATTTTGCTCTTCCTCTTCTTCTCTTCTTATGACCTTTACATTATCTATTTTTATTGTTACCGGCAGCTGGACAACTGCTCCAAGTAACGCCACAACAATCTCTTCTTTCTTTTTATCCACTCTTAAAACTTTTGCTTTTTCTCCTTTAAGTGTCGCGCCAATTATTTCTACAATATCCCCCTCCTTGATTGATATATCCTCAACAGAGGGCTCAACCATATTTTTTATTTCTTCGTAACTGATTGTTTTTCCGATTATCCCCTTCACATAAGGTAAATTGAAAACAGCTTCTTCTGCACTCTCCCTGTCCTCTACTTCAACAAGGATATATCCTCTTAACCCATGCGGTTTTAAAACAGAAAAAATATTAATCTCTTTTTTCTGCACCCGGTCGGATATCATATCAACTACTTTCTCTTCCTTGTTCGTCGTAACTTTGATTATAAAAATCATTTTAGCCCTGTCTACTTCTTAACTCTTTAATTTTTTAAGAAGAAGATAGAATTATTTAAAGATTGAGGTTTATAAAGTTTCTGTTAAGAAGTTGAATCAGATTATTTGAAAATTTCCATAATCCAAGAAATAATAAATCCTAAAGCTCCGATTGCAGCAATTCCAATTGCAGAGATCTTTGCAATCATTCCATATTCTTTTTTTGTTGGCTTCTTAAGAATATGCCAGACTCTCTTGCACTTATGATAAAATGGTTTTATTTGAGCTGATAATTTTGCCATGCTCTAAAGAGAAATAAGGAGTTTTTAAGGTTTTTTAAAATATCCTCCTTAAGATAAAGTTTTTACTTACACAAAGATTTCATTCAAAGAACTCAATGCCAAGCTCTTCCTCAATCTCCTTGTGTTTTATACTTTCAAGAGTTTCCCCGTGACCAAGAATCTGTGAACTTTTTACTCCTGTTACAATTAACAGGACACGTATTGATTTATCCATATCTGCGGAAATCTGCGCGCCCCAGATTAATTTGGCATCCGGGCTCAGCTTGTTCCCGACTGTTTCGATGATTAATTTGCATTCATCAAGACTCATATCAGGTCCGCCAATAATATTTACCAAAGCTCCTGATGCATTGGAGATATCAACATCTAAAAGAGGATTATTAATTGATTTTTCAACAGCCTCAACAGCCCTGCTTGCGCTGTCTGATTCTCCCATGCCGATTAAAGAGACGCCGCCATCAGACATTACAGTTTTTATGTCTGCAAAATCAAGGTTAACAAGCCCAGAAGTTGTCACCAACTCTGTGATTCCTTTTACTGCATTTGTGAGTATTTCGTCAGCAATTTTGAAAGCTGTGTGTAAAGGCAGCTCTGGAGCAAGTTCAAGAAGTTTGTCATTAGGAATAACGATTAAGGTATCAACAACAGCCTCCATTCTTTCCAGGCCGTTCATAGCATTTTCAATTCTTTTTTTTCCTTCTATTGTGAAGGGCAAGGTTACAACACCTATCACTAATGAACCAAGTTTTTTTGCGAGCCCTGCAACAACAGGTGCTGCACCTGTTCCTGTTCCTCCACCCAAACCACAGGTTATGAAAATCATGTCGCTTCCCGAGATTTTTTTCTTTATATCTGACTCTGATTCTTTGGCTGCTTCCTCTCCTACTTTTGGATTACTTCCTGCACCAAGCCCCTGAGTTAACTCTTTTCCAATAAGAATTTTCTGATCTGCATTGCTGTACAAGAGATCCTGGGCATCTGTATTAACCGCAATTAACTCGCCGCCACAAATTCCGATTTCTCTCATCCTGCTCAAAGAATTATTCCCGCCGCCGCCAATACCTATAACTTTTATTTTGGCTGATTGTTTTTTCAAAAGTTCTGCCAACTCTCTGTCAATCTCTTTTACTTCTGAAGAAGTTTCACCATAAGACTCGTCCATGTCTGAAATAATTTATTTAGATTTATAAGGATTGTTGTGATTATTTGTCTTTTTCTCCGCCTTTCTGTTTTTCTGTCTCTTTTTTTCACTCAATTTTTTCTTTTGTCTTAACTGTTTTCTCTTTCTTTTCTTTTTTTGCTTCCTCATTGCCCTTTTCCTCTTTGACCCTCTTAATTTCAATATCTAACCCCAGAATCTCTTTAAATTTATCCTTAAATAATCCAACAAGTTTTGCAAAAGGCTTTTCAACTTTAAAAATTATTTTCTTTTCTTTTATCTCAAATTTCAAATCTCTCTTGAAGAAAAACTCATTAAGTGCTTTTACTTTTTCATTTAAATTATCAATTTTTTTGAGAATTTTTATTTTGTAAATCACATTTTTTCCTGCGAGAGGATGGTTAAAATCAACTATAATCCTGCCTCCTGAAACAGCCAAGATTTTGCCGATTCTGCCATCAAAGTTAAAGCTTACTCCAGGAAAAGGATTTACTCCTTTTTCCTTAAAAATTCTCGACGGAATTCTTTGAATGAATTCAGGTCTTCTTTTTCCAAAAGAATTTTCAGGGCTTAATTCAATTTCATAATCTTTTCCAATTTCCTTACCAACAAGAAAATCATCAAGTGTTTTAAGAAACATTTCTTGCCCCACGCAAAAAACAAATGGTTTTGCTTCAATTGGATGTTCATGACCTGCATTTAATTTCTCTAATTCTTCTTTTACATTTGAATCAAAAATCCTGCCCTCTTTAGTTCTTCCAGTAAATTCAATTTCAATAAAGTCTTTTTCCCTGATTTTCATTGTAAAAGAAAAATCAACAGATTGTTTTTAAAAGTTTGTTTTAAAGTTTTTCAACAAAAAAGAGCGTAAGAAGATAGTAAACTTTTTTAAATACATTTTTGCTTTCTAGTTTATGATTTTAAAAATAATTAATGCTACTGAAATAAAAACTGGTACAAACATAATTGTCAAGGGGGAAGCATGTACTGTAAAAAAGATTGATATTAGTAAAACTGGAAAGCATGGACATGCAAAATGCAGGATAGAGGCTGTTGGGATAATATCCAATCAAAAAAAAGTTTTTGTAGTTCCAGGACATGAAAGATTTGAGGTTCCAATGATTGATAAAAGAAAAGGCCAGGTTCTCTCAGTTGGGGAAAAAACAGCAAGCGTTATGGACCTTGAAAGTTTTGAAACTCTTGAGATAAATTGTCCGGAAGAGATTAGACTCCAATTAGAAGTGAATTCAAATGTTGAATATTGGAACATCGAAGGTAAAAAAATAATTAAGCGAAAAGTTTAGATTTTTAAGTAGTTGGGCAACAATAAAAAGATTTAATAGCAAGAAAATCTGATTAAATTAATAAATTAGAAATATAAAGATGGCAAAGATTTTAGAAGCACAAAACAGACTTTTTAAGAATGTTTTTGTTTGTAAAAATTGCAGCTCAAAAATAAGAGCAGACTCTCAGAAAATCCTTAAGGGAAAAATAAAATGTAGAAAGTGTCAGAAGAAAAAATTCAGACCTTTGAGAAAAAAATAATAAATTCATAAAAGATAATTTACAAAAAGATGAGTTTTTTTATATATGATATAATATTTTTGATATTGTTTTTGACAGTATTTTCTTTATTTCTCTATACGAGGAAGAAAAATCTCAAAAGAGAAGGGATTGTTTATCTTTACAAGACAAGTTGGGGAATAAAACTGATTAACAGAATTGGGAAAAAACATAAAAAAACTATGAAAGTCCTGAGCTGGCTTTCAATAATTTCAGGATATTTTTTAATGGCAGGAATGTTTTATCTTATTTATGTTCTTGTAAAGATTTATTTATTCGCCCCCGAGACTGTAAGAGCAATAAAAGTCCCGCCAATAATGCCTCTTGTTCCGTATCTCCCCCAGGTTTTTAAACTTGATTTTTTGCCGCCTTTTTATTTCACATACTGGATAGTGATTATAGCAATCATAGCAATAACCCATGAGATGGCTCATGGAATTCTCGCGGCCTACAACAAAGTAAAAATAAAAACAACTGGCTTTGGATTTTTTCCTTTTTTCTTTCCTGTTTTTCCATTAGCATTTGTTGAACTTGACGAAAAAATAATGCAGAAGAAGAAAAAATTTGCTCAAATGGCTGTTTTAAGCGCCGGAACTTTTGCGAATGTCCTGACAGCAATCTTATTTTTTGTAATTTTGATAGGGTTTTTCTCTTTTAGTTTTTCAGCTGCAGGGGTTACATATGACACTTATGCCACACAATCTGTTTTTATAGGGGGGATTACTTCGGTGAACGGAATAAACACAAGCAGCCCGTCTTATGACAAACTTTTGGAGCTTTCAGAAATTTCTGAAAAAGAATTAATTGAAGTAAGAGCTGGGGAAGAAGATTATTTAGCTACAAAAGAGATGATTGAGGTTCAGGAAAATGGAGAGGAAATTTTCCTTTATCAATCTGCCCCTGCAATAAAAGAAAATTTAAGCAGTATAATAACTGAAATTGACGGGATTTCTATTTATTGCCTTGATGATCTGGTTTATGAACTTTCCAAATATTCCCCCGGAGAAGAAATAAATATAACAACAATCTTTGATGAAGGGGTGGTTGAGAAGACTATCATTCTTGGAGAGCATCCCCAACAAACAGGAATGCCCTGGCTTGGTATTGGATTTATTGAGCAGGAAAGAGAAGGACTTATTGGGAGAATTATTAACCTTGCATCATTCAAAAATCCAAATGTCTACTACAAGCCAAAATTTGATGGATTAACTATCTTTTTATACAACCTTTTATGGTGGCTTATCTTAATCAGTATAAGCATGGCTCTGATTAATATGTTGCCTGTAGGAATCTTCGACGGCGGGAGATTTTTTTACCTGACAGTTCTTGCTTTAACAAAAAATGAAAAAACAGCAAAGCTATCATTCATATTTTTAACAAAATTCTTTATATTTTTGTTTCTTCTTCTTGTTGTATTTTGGGGGATTTCTTTTATTAGATAACTAAGAAGATTTAATTAAAATAAATTTAAAATAAGAATTAATTTTACAAATCAATAACCCCTTCTTTTGTTAAGGCTGCAAATCTTATCCCCACTGGCAAGTTGAGAAGGGCAGAAATAAGTGCCATGTGCTCTTTGCCGTCGCCAGAAGCAATACTTAATGCAACTTCTGTGCCATTGATTTTTCCCTTGAGTTTTCTGGAAAATTCATCCCTAAGGTCTTTGATCCTTTTATTTAAATCTACTTCAATAAACTCAAAAGTTTTTTCATGCGTAAATTTCTTCGCAAAACTATCCCCCAGAAGAATTATTTTCTCCCAATCGCCATACTTCATTAAGCCAGAAACCTGCGCCCAGCTTCCTTTTCCTGAAGATAAGAGTGTTACAAGTTCCATTTTCAGGAAAAACACAGATTATTTATAAGGATTGTTGTAATAAGATTTATAAACCAGATTTATCTTTGAAAAGTACCGATTGAACAACTTCGTTAAGGCACTACTTTGCGGGTTCTGTGTTTTTAACGTATAAAGTTGGAGGCGAGCGACTTTGCGAAGGAGAAATAGAGAATAACCAAGCGAGGTCGGGAGTTAAAATAATGGAATTTAAAGAACAATTAAAAAAATCTCTGTCTGGGTTAAGAAAAGAAAAACAGAGAAAGTTTGACCAAACTGTGGACTTAATTATAAATCTGCAAAAATTTGATTTAAAAAAAGCCCAGACAAATCTTTTTATTAGCGTTCCTCATAAGATAAAAGATAAAAAAATATGTGCTTTTCTGGAAAAGAAAAAAGATGATGAAACAATAACGCCAGACCAGTTCAAGAAATATTCTGATAAAAAAGAATTAAAGAAACTTGTAAAGAATTATGATTTTTTTATTGCTCAGGCAAATTTAATGCCAAAAGTTGCAACAACTTTTGGTCGTGCACTTGGTCCTGCCGGAAAAATGCCCTCTCCCCATCTTGGAATTCTTACAGACACCAGTGAAAAGGAAGTAAATGAATTGAAGAAAAAAATAAACAACAGCTTAAGGATAAGAACTAAAGAATCAAGCATAAAAATTGCGGTGGGAAAGCAAAGTATGAAAGATGAAGAGATTATAGAGAATATTATGACAATTTATAATGCTATCCTCAAAGCTCTTCCCAAGGAGAAAGATAATATAAAAAATTTGGAAATAAAATTCACAATGACTAAACCTCAGAAAATACAAATAAGATAAAAATGGTCAAAAGAACAAAAAAAATTCCGGAGAAAAAAATAAAAGAAGTCTCAGAGTTGGCAGAGCTTATAAAAAAGAAAAAAACGATCGTTATAGTTTCTATAAAAAATATTCCTGCTTCCCAGTATCAGGAAATTGTTAAGATACTCAGAAAAAAAGCTATTGTTAAGGTTCCAAAAAAGAGCATAATTTTTCGCGCACTGGATGCGTCTGGAAATGAAGCTGTAAAAAAAATTAAGGGACATATCGAAGAAAGTTCCGCAATTTTATTCTCAGATATCGACGCGTTTGAGCTCTCGGCAGATCTTGTTACTAAAAAAATCCCTGCAAAGGCAAAAGCAGGACAGGAATCTCCAGGAGAGATTATAGTTCAGGCAGGTCCAACCGACCTTACACCAGGGCCGGCAATATCAGAACTCGGAGCTTTAGGAATTAAGATACAGATAGAAAAAGGAAAAATCAGTATTAAAGAGCCGAAAATAATTGCCAGAAAAGGAGAAAAAATTTCTGCGGCTGCGGCAGACCTTATGGGAAAACTTGACATGAAACCATTTACAATTGGCTTCGTACCTCTCGCTGCTTTTGATATAAAAGAGGGAAAACTTTACTTAGAAATAAATATAGATAAAGAAGGAATAACAAATCAGTTAAAAGAGACTTTTTCCAAAGTGCTGCCATTTACTGTAGAAATTGGATACCCTACAAAAGAAACAATTAAATTTATAATTGGTAAAGCAGGAATTTATGGAAAAGCCCTGGAAAAAATAACAGAAACTAAGAAAGAAAAGGGAGAGGAAACAAAAGAAACAGATAAAAAAGAAAAAAACCAGAAGGATATTCAAAAAGATAAACAAAATTTGGAGGAAAAATAAATGCAGTATGTATATGCGGCTTTGTTATTACACAAGTCAGGAAAGGAAGTAAATGAAGAAAATCTGAAAAAGGTAGTATCTGCTGCTGGTGTCAATGTTTCAGGTGATGAAGAGGCTAAAATTAAGTCTCTTGTTGCCAGCCTGAAAGGTGTTGATATAGACAAAGAACTTGAAAGTGCGGCACTTATGTCTGCTAGCGCAGCACCTGGTGTAGCATCAGCTGAAGCACAAGAAGAGAAGAAAGAAGAACCAAAAGAAGAGAAGAAAGAAGCTGCAGCAGAAGGTCTTAGTGCGCTCTTTGGATAATTTCATTTTTGATTATTTTCAATCCAGAGAGCTTTTCTTAGTAGCAAGTTTCCTCATTCTAATCAGTAGAAAAGATAATTTTATAATAATCTAAAGACCTATTTTTAATAGAGCCTCAGTAGCTCAGCTAGAAGAGCGCCACTCTCGTAAATAAAATTTATATTATAAAATTCAATCTCGGGTAAAGTGGAGGTCATGGGTGCAAATCCCATCTGAGGCTTTTCAAAACAGAAACCTTTTTAATCAGTTTTGCTTCTTGATTTTGTATTGAAGCCGTCGTGCGGAGAATGGTATTCCACCTGGTTTGAGCCCAGGGCCCTTACAGGCATCCAGGTTCGATTCCTGGCGACGGCGTTTTGTTAATTTAAAATCTGAAACTAAAAAGAAAAAATTACTTTCCAAATATTCTTTTCCACCAGGACTTTTTGATTATAATTGGGTTATCATTCTCATCAACAATCTCGTATTTTATGACTGGTTTTTCTTTGAGGACAGGTGCTTTCTTTGCCAGATCTTTGTTAAGCTCCTCAATTGCCCTATCAACCGATACTCTCGAATATCCCTGCCCAATAAGAGCCCATTTCAAAGATTCAATAGTGTATCCTTTTTTTAAATTCTTTCTTAAATATTCAACAATTTTTCCTTTGGAATTTTCCATAAAAGAAAGATGACTTAGAACTTTAAAAATATAATTGTGGTTTATATCTCTTTAATGAATAAAATAAAAATAAAAAACAATTAGAATCATTTTATCGCCAAAGGTTTTGATTTTCCGTAATATCTAACTGCAGAATTAAGTCTTGATTTGGACTCTGCAAATATTGTGAGAATTTTTTGGCCTTTTTTCACTTTTTGATTTTTTATTACATAGAGATAGACTCCAGAAAACTTATCCGCCGGACAGCCGGCGGCTCTTGCAAGAGAATTTATTTTTTTGTTCCTTATGCTAACTATCTTACCTGATTTTTTTGCAATAATATCATGGGTAAAAGGTGCTTCCTCCAGCTTTCTTAAGCTTCCTTCTTGAGCATCAATAATTTCCTTAAATTTTTCAAAAGCTTTTCCAGAGTAAAGAATTTTTTCAGCCATCTCTTTTCCATGACCTTTTTTTGCTTTTCCTGTCATTTCAAGAAGCTCAGCTGAAAGAAGGATTGATTTTTCTTCAAGATCTTTTGGACCTTTCTGTTTAGGATCAAGAATCTTTATTATGTCTTTAAGTTCAAGGGCAGGGCCTATGCCATTACCAATCGGCTGGCTTCCATCAGTAAGGACACATTTGATTTTTTTGTTAAAATATTTTCCGAGATATTCAAATTTTCTTTTTATCCTTAAAGCTCCTTTTTTATCAACTTTAGCTCCTTCCCCATAAGGAATATCAATCAATATGTATTTGCTTCCTGCTGCAAGTTTTTTTGACATTATTGATGCAATTAACATAGACTCGGGGTCCATTTTGAGAGATTTCTCAATGCGAATTATCTTGGAATCTGCAGGAACTATCCCCAAAGTTCCGCCCCAGATCATACAGGCTCCTGTTTTTTTTATCAGCTCCTTAACTTCTTTTATTGTAAATTCCACACGGGCGATTGTTTCTATAACATCTGCTGTTCCTGCAGGACTTGTTATTGCTCTTGAAGAATTCTTTGGCATAGTTAAACCTGCAACCGCGCAGATTGAAACAACTAAGGGGGTTGTTCTGTTCCCGGGAACACCGCCGATAGAATGCTTGTCAACAACAAACTTATTTCTTAATTTTAATTGATTCCCACTTTTTAGAATAGCTTTTATCAGGTAGATTGTTTCTTTCATGTTCATTCCATATTTGTATACTGAAGAAACAAAAAGAGCAACCTCGGTATCAGAAAGAGAATTATTTACAATATCCTTTATAATCAACTTTAGTTCTTTTTCAGTCAAGGATTTATTATTAGCTTTTTTCTTTATGTAATCCATACTCAGAGGAGGAGTCATCATATTAACCTCAACTTTCTTACCTGGTTTTAATTTTGATATTTTTTTTAATTCAGAAGAAATAGCAATCTCATCTCTTTTAACAATTTTTTTTATTGTACCTACAACAACAGAAACTTCTATTGGGTGTTTGGAAATTGTCTTTAAGGTTACCATATCCTGGGGATGAGCCCCTATTTTTTCTGCTGTCTTATGATTAAGTATCGCTACTGGAAGACCTGCAGACCATTTCAAAAGTTTTATTTTTAACTCCATATTTATTAAGTTTTCAAGTTTCCTATGCTAAACTCTTTTTTATCTTCAATATTTAAATAAGACAATAATACTTTGAGAAAATAGTTTTTATATTTATTTGAAGTTTATTTCTTTTGATTTTATGGGTTTTCTTCCATAAGAATAGATGGCTTTTCATTTCCCCTGTAAATTTCAAGGAAAATAATTAGATAAGAGATTATCAAAGGACCGAGGATAAGCCCGAGAATTCCAAAGAAGAACAAACCTCCAATCATTGAAACAAAAAGTATTGCGGAATTTATTTTGGTTCTTTTTGAAGTGATTATAGGTCTTATAATGTTATCAACACTTGAGGAAATGATTCCAAAAAAGAGAACTCCTAAGATAGTTATTGTAGGAGCCCCTGTGATAAAGAGGGAGATTAACAAAGGAGCCCAGACAATAAAAGTTCCTATTATTGGGAGAATTCCTGCAAAAATTGCCAGCAATGAAAGGAATAATGCATTAGGAATTCTAAATATAAAAAGGCCTATTCCAAGAGTTATACCCTGAATCAATCCTATAATAATCTGCCCGTAAATAAGTGAGGCTGTAATTCCCGAGGAATATTCAAAAATTCTCTTTTCAACTTCTTTTGGGAATGGAAGAACACTTTTTACATAATCAATAACTTTTTGTCTGTCTCTTAAAACAAAGAAAAGCGTAAAAAAGACAACTAAAAGATGAATCATTATTACAGGAAAATTGAGAATTATTTGGGCGAGATAGGCAACAATATTATTTGCAATTTTTGATGTGAAAGAAGAAGTTATCCCGCCGACATCGGTTGCGAACTGCTCTGAGGCAAATAAAGAAGGAAAAATTGATTTGAGAATTGAGGTGAAATCTATCTTAAGAGTAAGCTGGTAAATTTCATAAGCCTGGTTCACTAAAATAGGGGTGAAAAACCAAATAGGGATTATAATAATTGCAAGAAGAAATAGGATTATAGAAAAAGCTGAGATGTTCCTTGATTTTGTATGTTTGTAAAGCCAGTCATAAACAGGGGCAAAAACAAACGCGAGAACCAAAGCGACAATTATTGAAACCATAATTGGCTTTATTATCAAAAAAGTAAGGACTAACAAAAAGACTATAGCAATCAAAGAGAAAGCTTTTCTTGTATAATCTATATTTGCCATTTTATATTTTTTCTTAAGTTAGGGAAATTTATAAAACTTGTTATATCTCTTTGTCCTTAAAAAAGCTTTTTTCAGGGGAAATTTTCTGACGGAAAATTTATAAGCAAAATTTGACAGATAAGAATATGAATTTTATAAAAAAAATCTTTCAGGGCAAACAGGATTCTTTTGTCCATCTGCAGTTCCAAAAGTTCGGGAGAGGAGAATTTTGTAACAGGGCTCTAATCAGCGCTAGAAAAACAAAGGACAAGTACACTATTTCAACAACATATGAATTTGCAAATGAGCTGGTAAGATTTTGCGCAGAAAAACTTGGAGATAACAAAACACTAGTCGCAGGAGCAATTGTTTCAACAAGCGACCTAAAAGGAGAAATTGAGTTCAAAGAAATAAAGCAATTCCAGGGAGTTAAGAGATACATTATTGAAAAAGAGATGACAGGAAAAGAGATTTTATCATTACTTGAAAGATTCCCAAAAGCGTTTTTTGCCCTCAGTTTTTTATTTGGGAACACTTCTTTAAAAATAAAGCCAAAAGGGCCAAAATCAGCCAAGGCAAAAAGGAAAAAGGAAAAGCCAAAACCTAATTTTTGTAAGATTGTTACATCAGACCCTGAATTTAGTGGCAGTTTTATTTTTGAAAAGCCTAATTTTAAAAAAGCAGAAATAAACCATACTTATCTTATCAATGAAATTGAAATTCCAAAGGACTTAAAACAAACAGGTGATTTTGCAAAAATAAGAGAAGAAGCAAAAAGAAAAGGTGTAATCATAAGAGAGGCAGAAATCGACGGAGAGAAAACAAAAAAGGAAACTGAATTTGAGGTGTGATTTTACATTGTTCTTTTCCCACAACGCTTTTAAACCCTCTTTTTCTTGATATCTTATCATTCCAGAAAGTGTAAGAAAGTAACTTGCTTTGAAAAAGATTAAATAAAATGCTATCCGCTAAAATAAGAAATGCCTACAAGGAGAACACCAAGAAAAGGAAGCTTGCAGTACTGGCCGAGAAAAAGAGCCAATAAGTTTTTGCCTAGAGTGAACTGGAATGCTATTTCTGACGCCAAGGGTAAAGGACTTAAAGGATTTATATGTTACAAAGCAGGAATGGCTTCTGCTTATGTCAAAGACAACACTCCTAATTCTATGACAAAAGGGAAAAAAATTTCTATCCCTGTAACAATTATAGAATGCCCCCAGTTGAAGATTTTTTCTGTGAGGTTCTACAAAGACAGGAAAATTGTCAGAGAAATTCTGGCAGAAAATCCTGATAAAGAACTAAAAAGGAAAGTAAAATTACCAAAAAAGAAATCAGAAAAAATTGATAAGGTTAAAATTGAAAATTTTGATGATATCAGAGCTGTGTTTTATTCTGTTGTGAAAAAAACAGGTATAAAAAAAACTCCTGATTTAAATGAAATTGGTTTATCTGGAAGTCCTGGGGAAAAAATTAATTTTATCAAAGCAAATATCGGAAAAGATATCTCTGTCACAGACATTTTCAAGAAAGATGATTTGATTGATTTTCGAGGGCTCACAAAAGGTAAAGGCTTCCAGGGACCTGTAAAAAGATTTGGAATATCATTAAAGCAACATAAGTCTGAGAAAGGAGTAAGAAATCCGGGGTCTATAGCTCCCTGGCATCCTGCGAGAGTTACTTTCAGAGCTCCGATGGCTGGTCAGCTTGGTATGTTTACTCGGGCAATTTATAATAGCAAAATAATTGGAATAGGAAAATCAGAGGAATGGAAAAAAGAAAGTGCAAAAAATAATCTCAAAAATAAATTAAATTACGGAGATATAAAAACAGAATTTATCATTGTCTACGGTTCTGTGCAAGGTCCTTCAAAAAGGCAACTCATGATTACATCTCCATTAAGAAAAACTAAAAAACAGGATAAAAAGTCCTATGAACTTATTGAATTAAGATGAAAGCTAAAATAATTAACATCGAAGGAAAAAAGGCAGGAGAGATAGAGATTCCCAGAATTTTTTCTGGAAAAATCAGAGAAGATATTGTTGCAAAAGTTCTTGAGACGAAAAAAACAAAGCAGCCATACGGACCTTCGCCAGTCGCAGGAAAACAGCACTCTGCTTCGGGAAGAATAGTTCATAGAAGACATGTCTGGAGAAGCGGTTATGGAAGAGGTATGTCAAGAATTCCAAGGAAAATATTTTCAGGAAGAGGCTCTTCATTCAACTGGGCTGGTGCAGAAATTTCTTCTGTAAGAGGAGGAAGAAGAGCACATCCCCCAAAATCATTATTCATGGTCAACACAAAAAAAATAAACAAAAAAGAGGGACAAATTGCTTTGGCATCTGCATTAAGTGCAACAGCAAATAAAGAGCATCTTTTTTCAAAATACCAGAGTTTAAAGGAAAGGTTAAAAGAAAAAGATATAAAAGAACTCCCAGAGCTTCCTGTGATTGTTGAATCCAGACTGGCTTCACTAAGATCTAAAGAACTGGGGTCAAGTTTGAAAAAAATTCTTGGAGAAAACCTTTTTAGAGTTGTATCAAAAAAGCAAAAAACAAGAAGTGGAAAAGGAAAATCCCGTGGAAGAAGACATAAAACTAATGCAGGGCTCTTAATTGTTACAGGGAAGAATGAAAAATTAAAGACAAATGCTTTTGAGATAGTAAATGTAAAAAATCTCGGTGTGGAGGATTTAGCTGAAGGAGGTTTGGGCAGACTTGTTATTTACACTGAAAGCGCAATTAATGAACTAAAGAAAAGAGAAGCGAATAAAAGAGGGAAAACAGAGGTATTAATTAGAAAATGAAACCAATAACTACAGAGAAAGCAGTTTTAATGATTGAGGCAGAAAATGTTTTAACATTTCAGACAAACAAAGAAGCAACCAAAAAGGAAATTCAAAAAGAGATTGAATCTTTGTTCAATGTTAAAGTTGAAAAAGTGAGAACCTTGGTTAAGGGAAATAAAAAAAATGCTTATGTCAAGCTTAAGAAAGAATTTCCTGCGCTTGATGTTGCAACTAAACTGGGAATAATGTAATATGGGAAAACGAATAATACAACAGGCACGAGGACACGGAAGCGGAACATACAGAGTCAGGAGAAAAGCTTTTAAGCATAAACTGAAAATTCCCGCAAATTTTGAAGGAGAAGGAACTTTAGTCAAGCTAATAAATTCTGGAGGGCACTCTGCGCCAATAGCAAAAATAGTTTATGGGAAAAAAGGGGAAAACAGAAAAGGGATTTTTTATATTCCTGCCTTTAAAGGAATGGTTGAAGGACAGAAAATAATTATTGGAAGAAAAGAAGCCAAAAAAGGAAATATCCTAAAACTAAAAGATATCCCAATAAAAACACAGATTTATAATATTGAATCAAAGCCGGGAGATGGAGGAGTCTTCGTAAGAAGTGCCGGGAGTTTTGGAACAATTAGCAGGATTGTTGGAGAAGAGATTTATATTTTAATGCCCTCGAAAAAAGAAAAATTATTTAACCAGAACTGCAGGGCTGTAGTGGGAGTTGTTGCTGGTTCTGGAAGAGTGGACAAGTTTATTTTGAAGGCTGGAAAAAAATATCATATCAAAAAGGCTAAAGGGAAACAATGGCCCAGAACATCTGCTGTTAAGATGAATGTTATTGATCATCCTTTTGGTTCGGGTCGTGGTAAAAATCCAAAAAGCAAAGTTGCCAAAAGAAATGCCCCTCCTGGAAAAAAAGTTGGTCTGTTAAGGCCAAGAAGGACAGGTAAAAAGAAATAAAAAATCTAAGAAAAATGAAGACAAATAAACGCCAAACAGAAAAAAGCGATGAGGAAATGAAAAGAAAGCAATTCACATACAGGGGAAAGACTCTTGATGAGCTGAAAAAGCTTGATGTGAGGGAATTTGCTAAATATCTAAAATCGAGAAAAAGAAGAAGTGTCCTCAGACAGTTCCATGAAATTGAGAGATTCATTAGCCGGGCAAAGACGAAAAATAATAAGAATAAACCTGTAAAAACACACCAAAGAGACATCATAATTGTTCCGCAGATGGTTGGAATGAAAATACATATCCACGACGGAAGAAATTTTATTCTTACAGAGATAAAAGAAGAAATGCTTGGCCATACTCTCGGAGAGTTTGCACTAACAAGGTCCAGAGTCAAGCACGGGAAAACAGGCGTAGGTGCTACAAAAGGAACTAAACACAAAGCGAAAAAATAAAAGTAAAATGACAGAAAAACAATATGCGCCAACAAAAAAAGAAAAAAAACTGATGAGAAAGTCAGTTGAAACTCCTGTTAAAAAAGAGGAAATGAAAAGAGAAACAAAAGAATCTAAGAAAAATGAAGAAAAGAGCAAAGAGAAAAAAGAGGAGAAAAAAACTGGTAAAAAATCAGAAAAAGAAGAAGCTGTTGTTAATGGAAGAAACCTTCCAATATCCACAAAACACGCAGTTGCAATTTGTAAATTTATTAAAAATAAAAAAATCCAGAATGCAATATCAGATTTAGAGCAGGTTATAGCCCTTAAAAAATCAGTTCCTATGAAAGGAGAGATTCCTCACAGAAAAGGCAAGGGATTAATGTCCGGAAGATTCCCAAAAAAAGCAGCAGAAAAAATCATAAAACTATTGAAAAGCTCATCTGCAAATGCAACAAATAACGGCATTGAAAATCCTGTAATCAAAGAAACTTTTGCAAATATCGGTTCAAGACCGTGGGGGAGATTTGGCCAGGTCAGAAAAAAAAGAACTCATATAAAAATAGTTGTAGGAGATAAACAAGATAAACAAAAGAAAAAATAAGATGGAAGAAAAAAATGTTATTAAATTTAAGAAAGATGAATTTTCTATTCGTGAATATATAAAAAAATCTTTAGGTAAAGGAAGAGTAAGCAGAGTTAAAATAGAATATTCTCCAGTGGGGGAAAAAATAATTATTTCAACAAGCAAGCCAGGACTTATAATTGGAAGAGGGGGGGAAAAGATAAATGAACTTACATCTATTTTAAAAAATAAGTTCAACCTTGAAAATCCTTATATTGAGATAAATGAAATCAGAATCCCCGAGTTTGATGCTCAATTAATGGCTGACGAGATTGCTTTGAGTATCGAAAGGATGGGTCCGTTGAAGTTTAAAGTTATTTCATACAGGACTTTGAAAAGAATAATGGAGGCAGGAGCACTTGGAACTGAAATAAGACTTAGTGGAAAACTTCCTGGTTCCAGAGCAAAGCAATGGAGGTTCTCACAAGGATATTTGAAAAAAACAGGCGACCCTGCAAAGGTTGTTGACAGAGCGCAGGCTTTAGCGCAGACAAAGCCAGGCACAGTAGGTGTTAAAGTAAGCATACTTTCTCCTGAAGCAATTCTCACAGACCAAATAAGTATTAATGAAGAATTTCTTGAGAAGATAAAGAAAAATATTAAAGAAGAAATAGAAAAAAGAGACCAGAAAGAAGAAGAAATAGAAAAAAGAAAATCCCAAATAAATAAGAAACAGAAAAAGAAAGAAGGACTAGTTTAAATAAAAATTAAATGGCATTAAAAGCAAAAGAAATAAGGAACATGAGTGAAGAAGAAAGGAAGAAAAAGCTTGGAGAGCTAAGGCTGGAACTTGTAAAGGCAAGAACATCAAAAACAGGCAGTGCAAAAATAAAAGAAATAAGAAGAATGATTGCAAGAATGTTTACATTAAATAATTCTAACAAATTAAAGAAAAAACCCCAACTCAACAAGTCCGTCAAATAATATTCAAAAAATAACATGGAGATATGTCCAAAATGCGGCCTGCCAAAACAGGCCTGTGTATGCGAACAGATTGAAAAGAGTTCGCAGAAGATAAGAGTAACAACAGACAGGAAGAGATACGGAAAGATTGTGACTGTTGTTACAGGATTTGGAGGAGGAATTGACATCAAACAGATAGCAAAAGATTTGAAGAACAGACTTGCCTGCGGCGGAACCTACAAAGACAATGCAATAGAACTCCAGGGAGACCACAGGAAAAAAATAAAGGAAGAATTGGTCAGGCTTGGATTTGATGCAGATTCAATAGAGGACTAACCAAAGAGAAGCATACACAAAAAAATAAAGAGAAAAAAGAAAGTGAATGATAGAAATAGTAGTTTAAAAAAATGAAACAAAAGAAGAAAAAGAAAACAAAAGAAGAAAAAACACAGAAAACTATAGCTGGAGATTTAGGCTCTTTCAGTGACAGAGACTGTCCTTTTCATGGAAAGCTAAAAATTCGCGGCAGAGTTTTTGAAGGAAAAGTGGAGAAAAAATTCCCGCGAAGAGTTGTAATTGAATTTGAAAGAATGATTTACGTAAGAAAATATGAAAGATATGCAAAAGAAAAAACAAGAATTCACGCGAGACTTCCTGATTGCATGAAAGAAGAAGTAAATGTTGGGGACATCATAAAAGTTCAGGAATGCAGGCCCTTAAGCAAAATAATACATTTTGTTGTTATCAAGAAAATAAAGGGGGGAGAGGGAAAATGAGAACTATAAAAAAAGTTTTCAGTGAAGAAGACTTCATTAGATTAAACGTAGGAGATTATTCAAGAATAAATGGGAAGCCTGCGATGAAAAGGGGGCAAGTAAGAGATGGAATGAAATATGTGATTAATAATGGAGATAGAACAATAACTAAAATGAATCTTAGAGGATTTCATATAATTAATGGAGGAATAATCCCTGTTTGGTATTCTGAAAGAATCATTAATTTAAATAAAAAGGATTTGGAGGAACAAGCATGAAAGCAATATCGGCAAGAATAACACCGGGTCTGAATTTGGGTGCAATGCTTGTGGTAGCAGATAATAGCGGGGGAAAGATAGCAAGGCTTGTCTCTGTAAAAAGAGGTAAAGGCACTAAAGGAAGACAGGGCTGTGCAAAAGTTGCTGACATGGTTAAGGTAAGCATAAGAAAAGGTATTCCGGACATGAAAGGGAAAGTATTTGATGCTGTTGTAGTAAGGCAGAAAAAAAACTACCGAAGAAAAGACGGAGAAAGAGTGGCTTTTGAAGATAATGCTGTTGCAATACTTAAAGATGTAAAAGGGGACCCTAAAGGAACTCAGATTAAAGGGCCTGTGGCAAGGGAGGTAATGGAACGATGGCCTCACGTAGCAAAAATTGCTTCAATGGTATACTAAAATGAGAAAAAAATTTAGCACTTCGTGGAAATCAAGCAAACAACCAAGAAAGCAGAGAAAATACATATTCAATGCTCCGCTTCATACAAGAAGGAAGTTTGTGAATTCAAATCTTTCAAAAGAGCTTAGAAAAAGATATGGAAAAAGATCGCTTCCTTTAAGGAAGGGAGACCTTGTGAAAATAATGCGGGGCAAGTTCAGAGGCAAAAAAGGAAAAGTGATATCAGTCAAATTGAAAACACAGAAAATTGAGATAGAAGGAATTCAAGTTAAAAAACAAGACGGCTCAAAAGTAAACCTTCCTTTAAAATCATCTAATCTTCAGATTGTTGAGCTTAATCTGGGGGATAAAAAAAGAAATAAAACTTTGAAAAAAAGCGACGTGAAAGAGGGGGAAACAGGAAAGAAGGAAGACATAACAGAGAGTAAAGAAATAAAAAAGAAAGAAAAAGAGAAGGAAGACATAACAGAGAAAATTGACAAAAAAATCATTAAAACGAAAAAGAAGAAAGGAGGCAAAAAATAATGCATCTAAAAAGACAAAAAGCACCAAAAAACTGGCCAATATACAGGAAAGGAACAAAATATGTAGCCAGGCCGAGGTCTGATGTAGAAAAAGGAATTTCTCTCCTGATTATTTTAAGGGACATGCTAAAAATAGTTCAAAACAGAAAGGAGGCAAAAAGAGCAATTCACCTACAGGATATCTTAGTAAATAACAGGCCTGCACGGGATGAAAAAGAAAGCCTTTTGCTCTTTGACACAATAAAAATTATTCCTGAAAAAAAGAGTTATATGCTTGACCTTACAGAAAAAGGAAAAATTACAGTCAGTGAAATAAAAGAAACTGAATCAGGTAAAAAAGTGGCAAAAGTAATTGATAAAAAAATCATGAAAGGCGGAAAGATACAATTAAATCTAAGTGACGGGAGAAACTTTATTTCAGATATCAGATGCAACACAAACGATTCTGCTCTGATTAACTTTGGAGAAAAAAAGATAGAAAAAATCATTCCTCTAAAAGAGAGTGCAGAGGTTATTGTGTTCGCAGGAAAGCACGCAGGGAAAAGAGGGAGCATAAAAAAAATGGATAAAGAAAAGAAAATGGCTGAAATAAAAACTAAAGATGAAAAGATAAATGTTCTAATTAAACAGGTAATGGCAATAAAATAAAATGAAACAGGGAAAAGAAAATATAAATCCAATGGAAAAAATAAAGATAGAAAAAGTAATTCTTAGTGTAGGCGGGACCGGAGATAATCTTGAAAAAGATGTTAAACTTCTGAAGATTCTTACTGGCAGAACTCCTGCAAAAATGAAAAGCAGGAAGAGAATACCTTCCTTAGGGGTAAGACCTAAACTTGAAGTTGGTGCTTTAGTTACAATAAGAAAAAATCCAGAGGAAATCTTGAAAAAAATGCTGGCAGCAGAAAACAATACTCTCAGAAGGAACCAAATAAGTGAAAACACCTTTTCCTTCGGAATAAAAGAATATATTGAAATTCCTGGTATGGAATATCAGAGAGATATAGGAATCAGGGGATTTGATTTTACAGTCACATTCAAAAAAGCCGGAAGAAGAGTAAAGTTAAAAAGAATAAAAAAAGGAAGACTCCCTCAAAGGCAAAAAGTTTCAAAAGAAGAAATAATTAAATTTATGGAGAAAAAATTTAACACTAAATTTGTTTAAAAAACAATAGGAGAATAAAAAATGACCGCAAGCAATTGGAAAAAAATATTAAGACAACTTAAAAGTAAACCAGAAAAAGCTGGAAAGTTCGTTAAGCATAATAAGCCAAAAGAAAGAAAAACAGGTATAGCAAAGAAAAAATGTGAAAGATGTGGGAGATTTGGAGCACATATAAGCTCATACGGATTAAATTTATGCAGACAATGTTTCAGAGAAATTGCCGAAGAGATTGGCTTTAAAAAATATAATTAAATAAAAAACAGAAAACAAAATGTCACAAGATATCGTTGCTGATGCATTAAACATGATGCTGAACGCAAAAAAAGCTAGGAAGGATTTTGTAAGGATAAATAGAATCTCGAATCTCTTAATTGAAATTCTAAAAATTATGAAACGTAAAGAGATTGTAAAAAAATACAAAATTGACTCAAAAAATAAAGCAATCGAGGTAATTTTTGGAGATTTTATTGAGTGCAAGGCAATAAAGCCAAGGTTCACAGTGGGAAAAGATGAAATTGAAAAATATAGAAGGAGATATCTGCCGTCGAGAAACCTTGGAACAATTATTATTTCCACAAATAAAGGATTAATGAGTCATAAAGAAGCACAGGAGAAAGGAATCGGAGGGGTATTAATCTCTTACTTTTATTAAAAATGCATAAAGAAATTTATCAAAAAATAGAAATTCCTGAAGGTGTTGAAGCAGAAATAGATGGAACTATATTAAAAGTCAAAGGTCCTGAAGGAGAAATTGAAAGGGATTTTAATATACCGCATCTTGATTTCAAAAAAGAGAAAAACCAGATATTCATAGGACACAAAAGAGCAACAAAAAAAGAAAAAAAACTGATAAATACAATTTTTGCTCACATAAAAAATATGATTAAGGGAGTTCAGAAAAAATTTGAATATGAACTCAAAATTTGTTACAGCCACTTTCCGATAACAGTTGAGTTAAAAGACAGAGAAATTCTAATTAAAAATTTCCTTGGAGAGAAAGAGGCAAGAAAAATGAAAATTCCTCATGGTGTGGATGTTGAAATTTCTAAAGAAACAGTAAAAGTAATTTCTGCTGATAAAGAACTTGCAGGACAAATTGCCGCGAATTTTGAAAAGCTTACAAAAATAAGAAAAAAAGATATCAGAGTATTCCAAGACGGATTATATATAGTAAATAAGGCAGGAAAAGAAATCTAAAAAATGGCTAAAAGAAAATTTTTAAGACGAATCTGGAAAAGACATTCAAAACTTGGAAAAAGAAGAAAAAAGAAGCAGATTTGGAGAAAACCAAAAGGAAGAGACAACAAAATGAGGGAGAAAAGGAAAGGTTATCCTGCTGTAGTCAGCATTGGTTACAAAAAAGGAAAAAGGAAAAAAATGCCTCTCATAGTGAGAAACATTAATGACCTTGATAAGATAGAAAAAACTTCAAAAAAAGATTTTGTTATTTTAGGAAGTGTCGGAAAAAAGAAAAAAATTGAAATTTTGAAAAAAGCTGGAGAAGTAGGAATTCATATCCAGAATATTAATGCTGAAAAATTCCTGAAAGGAATTAGTAAAGAAAAAGGGAAGGAGAATAAAAAATGAACCTGGCAAAAAAGAAAAAACTTGCAGAAAGAACATTGGGGGTTGGGAAAGGAAGAATCGTATTTCTAAAATCAAGACTTGAGGATATCAAAGATGCAATTACAAAACAAGAGATGAGGGATTTGTATGAAGACGGCGCAATAATAATCAAAGAAAAAAGAGGGAGGAAAAAAGTCAGGAAAGGGAGGAAAAGAACCGCGGGAAATGTCAGAAAAAGAGTGAAAAAAAGAAAACAGCAGTATGTGAAAATTACAAGAAAATTGAGAGTATATGTTTCAGAACTTAGAAAACAAGGAAAAATCTCAAATGAAGAAGCAGGGAATTTAAGAAAAAAAATAAGAAACAGATCTTTCAGAAGCAAAGCTCATATTAAAGAATATGTTGAGGGAATGGCAAAATGAGAACTGAAAAGAAAAGCGAGATAATAAAAATATTAGAAAAAAGCGAAGAGGTAGAAGGATTAGAAGCAGGCACAATTGCAGAAAGAATAGGATTAAGTTATGACACAACTTCAAAATATCTTAAAAGAATGACAGAAGAAGGAATATTAGTGAGAGGAGCAATAACGAAGAAGAGAGAAACTAAACATAGCTGGGAATCAGATTACCATCCTTGGGATTATTATTACAAACTAAATAAAGAATATCAAGAAAAATGAAAAAGCAAAAAAGAAGGAGAGAAAACAGGACAGATCACAAAAAAAGAATGAATCTTCTAAAAAGCAGTTCTCCAAGGATAATATTCAGAAGAACAAACAAATATATTATTGCACAATATGTAACAAGCAAAGAAGCGCAGGATAAAATTGAATATGGGATAACATCCAAATCTTTGCTTGAATACGGTTGGCCGAAAGAAGTTGAAGGAAGTCTAAACTCTTTGCCTGCATCATATCTTACAGGATTTCTGTTTGGGAAAAAAATACTGGAAAAGAACTTTTTGAAAGAATTAAAAGCAAAAAACCAAAATCCCATAATTGATATAGGGCTCGCGAGAAAAATTCATAAAAATAGATTTTTCGCTTTTTTGAAAGGGCTTAAAGAAGCGGGAATCAAAATTAAATGTGAAGAAGAATTTTTTCCTGAAGAAGACAAGATAAAGGGAAAACTTCTCAAAAAAGATTTTTCAAACAATTTTGAAAAAATTAAATTAAACATAGAAAAAAAATGAATATAAGATGAAAAAAGAAGAAAAACAACAGGAAGAAAAAAGGAAGAAAAATGCTGGGAGAAAAAAGGAAGAATTTGAGGCATTAAAGAAAACTGCAGAAGCGCATAAAACTCTTTCAGAAGAAGAATCTGAAAAAAAGGCAAAAGAACCTGAAAAAATAACAGAGGAGTTGCTGGAAGAGGAAAATGATAAAGAAGTTAAAACCCGAAAGGCAAAAGCTGAAAGAGATGCTGTTGAAAAAGAATTGGCTGAAAAAGCAGAGGCAGTGGCTGAAAAAGCAGCCAGAGAAAAAGGATTGATTGAAAGAGGGAAAGAGGGGCTTCTTGGATGGGAGCCAATAACAAAACTTGGTCGTGAGGTTAAAGACGGAAAAATCACAGATATTGATGAAATTCTTGACAATAACAGAAAAATCTTAGAAGAACAGATTGTTGATTCAATTCTTGATGTAAAGACAGACCTTATCCTGATAGGACAGGCAAAAGGAAAATTTGGCGGCGGAAAAAGGAGAGCGTGGCGCCAGACCCAGAAGAAAACAAAAGAGGGGAATGTTCCTGCTTTCTCTTCAATGGCTGTTACAGGAGACGGAAATGGTCATATTGGAATCGGAATAGGTAAAGCAAAAGAAACCCTTCCTGCAAGAGACAAGGCAATAAGAAAATCAAAAATAAACATAATTAAGATAAAAAGAGCTTGCTCAAGTTTTGACTGCACATGCGGGGAACCACATACTGTCCCTTTCAAAGTAACAGGTAAAGAAGGAAGTGTAAAAGTTACTCTTATACCTGCACCGCAAGGGACGGATTTGGTTGTGGGAAGTGAGTTAAAAAAAATTCTGAAACTTGCAGGAATAAAAGATGTTTACAGCAGGTCTTCTGGAAAAAGACAGACAACATTCAATCTCATAAAAGCATGCTTCAATGCACTTAAAAAAACAAACAGGAGAATCAAAAAATGATTGCAGTAATACGAATCAAAGGAAGAATAGGAATAAAAAAAGATATTAAAGAAACCCTAAACAGATTAAAACTTAGAAAAAAATATTCGTGTATTGTTTTTGAAAATCCGGACAAAGTTCAAATTGGAATGATAAGTAAAGTAAGAGATTTTGTTGCGTTTGGAGAAATCAGTGATGAAACCTATAAAAAATTACAGGAAAAACGAAAAAGCAGAGTTAAAAATTTCTTCAGGCTTCATCCGCCAAGAGGAGGAATTGAAAGCAAAAAACATTTTGGAGTTGGGAAAGGAGTTTTAGGAAATAATAAAGAACATATTAATAAATTGATAGAGAGGATGTTGTGAAATGACAGAAGTAGAATTAAAAAAATCTTTGAAATTAGATGATTTAGAAGTTGGAGAGAAATTCGGAGAAAATGGAACTGTAATTGATAGAAATGATAACTCATTTAGTGTAATAGAAGAAGAGGAAGAAGAACATTATTTAGATAGTTATAAGATTAGGGCAGGCACTGCAAAACGAAGAAGCCGGCAAAAAATAACAGAAGAAAGATATAATAGATACATATCACGGGTAAAAAAATGATAAAAACACACAAAAGAAAAAAGAAAGGCAGAATGAGAGGAAAAGGAATGGGCACTCATGGAGGCGGAGCCAGAAAGAAAAGAAAAAAATCAGGGCATCGCGGAGGCGCAGGTATGTCTGGCAGCGGAAAAAGAGCAGACCATAAAAAAACTCTAATTACAAAATTATATGGAAACAAATATTTTGGGAAGCAAGGAGTCACAAGCAAAAAAACACAAAAAGATAAAAGAAAAAGGATAAACATTAAAGATATTGAAACAAATCTTGAAAGATATATTAAAAAGGGAATCGCAAAAAAAACAGAAAAAGGGGCGAGTTTTGAAGTGACCCTTAAAGACTACAAGATTCTTGGTCCAAAAAACAAAAATTATGAGCTAAATACCAAATTAATTATAAAAGCAAAAGAGGCTTCAAAAACAGCAATTGAAAAAGTAGAAAAAGCTGGCGGAGAAATTATAATT
>Ga0315539_1000510_pt1 | contig 29021 bp, 37 predicted proteins | sample SalMarSW160150MG_FD_203097 | JGI IMG/M metagenome (GOLD analysis project Ga0315539, IMG submission 203097) | Salt marsh sediment microbial communities from the Plum Island Ecosystem LTER, Massachusetts, United States - Salt Marsh Sediment SW1601-150 ...
TTCCTGCTCCTTTAAATACTGGCGTTGGTGGTCAGTCAAAGGAAGGAGGTTTACTTATCCATAATAGTTCGTCGTTTGAAGATCCTAGCAAGCCTTATGGTTTGCTTGTGCGTTATGGCTATGTCGGTATCGGGACGACGGAGCCCCAGGCAAAGCTTCATATAGACGGTATAGCAGGAACAGATGGGATTATGTTTCCTGATGGTACGCTTCAGACAACTGCTGCTACTGGAGGTGCTGGAGCCGGAGCATTTGGCGATTGGACAAATAAAGATAGTGATAACAATACTTTGGTTAAAGACGCTGTTTATCAAGCAACATCAGACGGTTTTGTTACTGCAGCAGGTCTTGTGCCTTCTAGTGGACCAATGTATATTCGGACAGATTCAAATCCCAGTCCTTCTACTATCCGATGCAAACAGTCTGGCTACCATTCGATTGACGCAAATAAGGCAGCATCGTGTTTTGCCCCTATTAAAGAAGGTGATTATTGGAAAGTAACTCATGATTCAGCAGCAACTATTTATTGGATACCAAGAGGTAGTGGTGTCTGCGTGAAACCATTTTTCCCTTTTCGGGCATATGTGAGCTTCTCTTGGGTAGAGAGGAAGCTAGCCTTCCGAACTTGGGACAATATATACGCAAGAGTTCAAGTTAGACAGAGTGACTCTACTGGACCATTTCTGGCAGGAGCGTTAGTACAGGGATCATGGGATTATTGCGGTAGTGAAGGTTGCACTACTTCTGGCACAACAGATGCAAATGGCGAATTCACCTTTCAAAATTTATGGGTACCAGATTCACGAACCGTCACATTCACTATTAATTCAATAACCAAGGACAGCGTAACGTATGAGCTTACTGGAACATTGAGCGTTACAAGGTGATCCTTTAAAAATAATAAAAATAATAAAACTATGAAAAAACAAATTTCATACAAAATAGTTTCATTAGTCTTTAGTGTTTTAGTCGTTTGTTTTGCAATAGCATTTTATGTTATTGCTTGGGAAGAGCCAACAGATTCTCCTCCTGGGGGATACATTCCTGCTCCTTTAAATACTGGCGTTGGTGGTCAGTCAAAGGAAGGAGGTTTACTTATCCATAATAGTTCGTCGTTTGAAGATCCTAGCAAGCCTTATGGTTTGCTTGTGCGTTATGGCTATGTCGGCATCGGGACGACGGAGCCCCAGGCAAAGCTTCATATAGACGGTATAGCAGGAACAGATGGGATTATGTTTCCTGATGGTACGCTTCAGACAACTGCTGCTACTGGAGGTGCTGGAGCCGGAGCATTCGATTCTTGGACAAACTTGGATAGTGATTCAAATGCTTTGGTTAAAGACGCTGTTTACAAAGCAACAACAGATGGTTTTGTTTCTTCGGTAGGTCTCACAGCTGATAGTGGACCAATGTATATTCGGACAGATTCAAATCCCAGTCCTTCTACTATTAGATGCAAACAGTCTGGCTTTAATACGAAGGACCCAGACAAGGCAGCATCGTGTTTTACCCCTGTTAAAAAAGATGATTACTGGAAAGTAAGCCATAATGCAGCAGCAACTATTTATTGGATACCTATAGGAAGCGGTGTTTGCGAGAAACAACCATAATGAAACTTGCTCATTATTCAAAGAAAATAGTGTCAACTCTGTTTTTCTAATTTTAGAAAATAGTGTCAACTCTGTTTTTCTAATTTTTAATAAAACTTCAAGTTCAAGAAAAATAATCTGAACTTAGAATATGGTTGAAGAGAATATCAAAAACATTTTAGAGGATTATAAAGAAGAAACTAAACGGCATTTTGATGTTGTGGCTGAGGATTTGAAAAGTGAGATAAAAACTGTTGCCGAGCAGGTAGGAGCAAATACTGAAGATATAACTATTATAAAAAAGGATATTCATAGAATAAAAGATGATGTAGGGGTTATCAAAATCGATATTGAATTTATTAAGAATGAACTTAAACAGAAAGTTAATCGTGATGAATTTGCTGTTTTGGAAAAGAGAATAAGCTTGTTGGAGGCGAAGGTAAATCAGTGAAAAATAGCGTTAACTCTATTCTCTGGTTAATTATTTGTGATTAGAATATAGTAAAACAACAAAGATATGAAAAAGAAAATTTTATTATTTTCAATATTAGTTATTTTATTTTTCGGTTTTTTGGTTGTAAAAGAAACAAAAGCTGGACCTGAACATAATGTTTGGGGTTGGGCCTGGGCAGGAGATACAATTGGCTGGGTTAGTTTTAATAGCACAAACACTGGAGGAGCTGTAAATTATGGTGTAAATATTGATCCAGCAACGGGAGTGCTTTCTGGTTATGCCTGGATGGGATCAACATATCCTTCTTTTGGCTGGATTAGTTTTGAACCAGCAGATTTAATTGGTTGTCCAAGCGGAACTTGTAATGCTTCTCTTGATTTAGATACTGGAGCTCTTTCTGGATGGGCAAGGGCTTTATCATTAGATAGCTGGATTAAATTAAAAGGAACCTGGGCAGATGGAGTTTCTATTATTTCCAACCCAAGTCCGCCTCCGGCATCTGTGTTTAAGGGTTGGGCTTGGGGAAATGGAGGTAGTGTTCTCGGTTGGATTAGTTTTAATTGCTCTAATTCTAATACTGATTATTGCGCAACTGTAGATTATAAGGTAATGACTGATATTGTTATAAATAATCCTCCAACAGCTGCAATTTCCTGTAATCCGCCAAGTTGCGAAGTTTATTACGGAGAACCCTTGCAACTAATTAACGATTCTACTGATCCAGACGGGGATAGTGATATTGTAATATCAACTTGGTGCTTTGATGGTTATTGCCCCTTGTATTGTGATTGTAGTGATAAATGTAATTGTACTCCCCAATCTGAAGTAGGAATAGGAAGCTATACAGCTGGACTTTATGTTGAAGATGCAACTGGCGAGTCAGATACTACTACTAAGGACTTTAGGATTAAAAGAGATATTACAGCCGGTTTTATGTGTTCTTTGGATAATGCTATATGGGAGGTTTGTGAAAATGTTATTCCTATAGATGGAGAGACGGTTTATTTTAATGATGATTTATCTTTGTTAGAGTATTCTCAGTCTTCTGAAGGAGCTGTAATTAATTCCCGTGTTTGGGAAAAAGATGAAGGAGTTTTTGATTCAGATAATAATACGAATCCTTCTATTACTGCGAGCATCCCCTCCATGGATATTAAATTAACTGTTACTGACAGCGCCGGAAGATCAGATTCAGAAACTCATATTATAGGTGTTGCAATGCCTCTTCCTACATGGAAAGAAATAGTCCCGTTTTAAAAACTAATAACTAATAACTAATAACTAATAACTAATAACTAATAACTAATAACTAATAACTATGCTTATCATATACATCATTTTAGGCGTTATTGCTGTAATAGTATTATGGGCGATTTTCATTTACAATCGCTTAGTTGCTTTTCGTGCTCGGGCAAAAGAGGCCTGGTCAGATATAGATGTTCAATTGAAAAGAAGGTATAATTTAATCCCCAATTTAGTTCAGACAGTAAAAGGCTATGCTAGTCATGAAAGAGAGCTTTTTGAAAAGGTTACTGAAGCCAGAACCAGGGCAATGGAAGCTCAAACAATGGAAGAACATTCTAAAAGCGAGAATATGCTTTCTTCAACCCTAAAGAGCTTATTTGCAGTTGCTGAAAATTACCCACAGCTAAAAGCTTCAGGAAATTTCTTAGAGCTTCAGCGAGAACTCCGCGATACTGAAGATAAGGTTCAAGCATCCAGAAGATTTTATAACGGTAATGTCAGGGATTTGAATATTAAGATTGAAAGATTCCCAGAAAAAATCATTGCTTCATTTTTCAATTTTAAAAAGATGGATTTCTTTGAAATAGAGGAAGCAGGAGCAAGAGAACCAGTTAGCGTTAAGTTTTAAAAGCCCCATTGTCCAAACCCCAATGACCATTCAAGCCCTAAGCCCCAATGACCAATTGGGATTTATGATTTGGGATTTGATTGGTCATTGGTCATTGAGATTTGGGATTTAATGGCTACTTTATATACTCATGCTGAAAGCAATACTCGTAAAACCTGGCTTTATCTTGCTGGTTTTTTAATTTTAATTATTCTTCTTGGCTGGCTTATCTCTTATTTTCTGGGAACTTATATTATCCTATGGTTTGCAGTGATTTACAGTGTCTTAATGAGCTTTTTCAGTTACTGGTATTCTGATAAAATTGTTTTAGGAATGAGCCAGGCAAAACCTATTGAGAAAAAAGATAATCCTGAGCTTTATCGCCTTGTAGAAAATCTTTGCATTACTGCTGGTCTTGTTTTGCCAAAGATCTATATTATTAAAGAAGCACAGCCAAATGCTTTTGCTACTGGCCGTAATCCAAAACAGGCAGTAATAGCAGTGACTCAAGGATTGTTAGATCGGCTGGAGAGAGCTGAATTAGAAGGAGTAATTGCTCATGAATTATCGCATATTGGAAACAGAGATGCTCTTTTGCAGACAATTGTTGTTGTTTTAGTCGGAGTAGTAATAATAATGACTGATTTTTTCTTTCGGATTAGTTTTTACGGAAGCCGCAGAAGCAATAGAAATAACAAGGCCGGCGCAGTTATGCTCTTAATTGCTTTAGCTTTAGCTGTTTTAGCCCCCTTGTTTGCTACCTTCATAAAATTAGCAATTTCTAGGAAAAGAGAATTCTTAGCTGATGCTAGCGGAGCTCTTTTAACCAGATATCCCGAAGGATTAGCTAAAGCTCTTGAAAAAATTTCTCAAGATCCCCGTCCCTTAAAAGTAGCAAATAATTCTACTGCCCATCTTTATTTTGCTTCTCCATTTAGAGGTAAACAATCTAAGAGTTTCCTTACAAAGTTATTTATGACGCATCCACCTGTGGAGGAGAGAATGAGAGCATTAAGAGGAATGAAAGTTTAATTCATTTTAACATTTAAACATTTTAACATGTTAACAAAATTTAAATTTCGTAATGTTAAAATGTTAATATGTTAAGATGTTAAAATGATATGCAGTGTCCAATCTGTAAAAAACATTTATTAAGCACAATACTTCATAGCACCGAAGTAGACTACTGTCCACGTTGTTTTGGTCTTTGGTTTGAGCAGGAAGAATTAAGATGGGCAAAAGATGAAAAAGACAAAAATTTAAAATGGTTGGATATTGATTTATGGAAGAATGAGAAAGATTTTAAGATTTCTTATGGAATACGGGTTTGTCCCTCTTGCAGAGTTCCTCTTTATGAGGTATATTATGGAGATTCAGGCATAGTTGTTGATGTTTGCAAGCTTTGCCATGGAGTTTGGCTGGATAGAGCAGAGTTTAAGAAAATAACCGAGTGGCTTAAAGAAAAAGCAGATTATGAAGTTATGAATAATTACGCTAAGAGTTTATTGCAGGAATTTGGAGAAATATTTATTGGTCCAGAAGAATTAAGAGAAGAAGTTCTGGATTTCCTGACAATTCTAAAGCTTTTTAATTATAAGTTTGCAACTGAACATCCAGTAGTTTCTAAAGTAATTTCACAATTACCGAGATAGGGTGGGGTGACTGAGCGGTTTAAAGTGCTTGCTTGGAAAGCAAGTGTAGTCAAAAGCTACCGTGAGTTCGAATCTCGCCCCCACCGCAAGCAAAAGTGTTGTCGGTATCCGATACCGACAGACCAATACAATATAATTAAATTATATGGATTATCAAAATGTTATTCAAAGTTTAACCCCTCACCTATTTTCAGACAGAAAAAAAATGTTCTCGGTAAATTTCGCGGGAATAGGTGCGGGGTTAATATCTTGGGTTATTGGTCCAGGCATAAAAGTAATTGTAATTTTATTCCTGGCTTTGGTTATAAGTAAAGTTGCTAAGGTTTTTGTTTCTAAGGTAATAAAAACTATTGTTGAAAAAGGCAATGGAATAATAGGAAATGGAAAGATTCAAAAAGAAAGAGCTAAGACCCTTAGCAAGGTTTTTAGCTCTACTTTAAAGATAATGATTTGGGTAATAGCGATTTTAATGCTTTTACCAGAGTTTGGGATCAATCCTACCCCGCTTTTAGCTGGAGCCGGATTAATTGGTTTGGCAATAGGCATGGGTTCCCGAAGTTTAGTTCAGGACTATTTAGCCGGACTTTTCATCTTGCTTGAAGACCAATACAGGGTTGGTGAAGAGGTAGATATATCTGGGAAAAAAGGACATGTCATAGATTTGAATTTAAGGAGAACAATTATTAAAGACGAAGAAGGAATAATTCATTATGTTCCTAATGGTCAAGTGAAGACCTCTTCTAATTTTTCAAGAAAGATTTCATAACTTTTGATAAATTTCTAGATATCTTTTTGCTGATTTATTCCAGGAAGAATCTTGTTTTATTCCATTAATCTGGACCTGTTTCCAGGTTTTTTTGTTTTGAAAAACTTTTAATGCTTTTTTAATAACATCTAATAATTCCTGGCTATTATAGTTTTTAAAGACAAAGCCTGTTTTAAGATTTTTAATAGTGTCTTTTAATCCGCCAACAGCCCTAACTATAGGCACTGTTCCATAACTCATAGCAATCATCTGTCCTAATCCACAGGGTTCAAACTGCGAAGGCATTAGAAACATATCTGCTCCAGCATAGATTTGTTGAGCAAGTTTAGCATCAAATTTAAGATTAATAGAAAGCTTACCTGGGAATTTCTTTAATGCATCAATCAGCGCTTTTTCATATTTTGGATCACCAGTAGCCAAGATTATAAGTTGTAAATTCATTTTGCCTAATTTATTTAAAATAGGGTTTAATATGTCAAAGCCCTTTTGTTCTGTTAGACGCCCGATTAAAGCAATGACTGGAATTTCAGGATTTTGAGCAAGTTTGCAGATTTTCTGAAGTTTTCTTTTGTCTGATTGTTTTTTATCTAAAGAATAATTGATTTTATTAATTCCATTTAATATACCGTAGAGATCGCTTTTTCGTTTTAGAAGCACAGGTTCTAATCCAGCGCCATATTCTTTATTTAAAATTTCTTTAGCATAGGTAGGGCTTACTGTAGTGATAATTTTTGCATTAAGGACTCCTTGTTTTAAGCAATTAACATCTTTGGTAAATTTTGTATTTAATAATTGGTTGACAATTTGATAAGGATAAAGGCCTTGATATTGCAGATTGTGGATGGTTAGGAGATTTTTTAATTGCAATTTTTCTTTTTTGATTAAAAAAGGAATAATTGCTGTGTGCCAGTCATGACAATGTAAAATATCAATTTTTAAAGTTTTAGCCAATTTTATTCCTACTACTGATAAAAAAAAGAATCTTTTTGCCTCTCTTACACTGCCTCCAGAGGAAGCATCAGTTTCAATATAAACATTACCTTTAAAATACTTGTTATTTTCAATCAAAAAAACCGGAACCTTGCTTTTTGGCAAAGTTGTTTGCCAAAGATTGAATTTTTCTTCTTTTCCATCAAAAAAAACAGTAGCTTCTTTTAAAACTAATTTTAATTCTTCTTTTTTTAACTTTATCGTTCCATAAAAGGGGATCAGGACAGAAATATCAACTCCTAATTTTTTTAGAGATTTTGGCAGAGAACCAACAACATCAGCTAATCCGCCGACTTTAGCAATTGGAGCGCATTCTGATGCAATAAATAAAACCTTCATAATTTTTTAAGAAATATAATTCTTTGTTCTCAAAAGTAGAACTTTTATTTTTTTACTAAAGCTTTTTTTTGTTAAAGTATCCAGGAAAGGCCATCCTTTAACTGTAAGACTAGCATAGTAATGGATTTGGTCTAGATAAATTTTCGCCAAAAATTTTTTCAATCTTTTTTTCGTAATTAAATAATCTATTGCACCTAATTTACAGTAAGTTTTTAGAAAGGTTTCCTGAAGATGTTTAATTTCTTTTTCTGAAAAATTCAATTCCCAGATTTCTTTTGGAAACTCTAAAGAACCGTAGAGAGTTGCAATATCCATTAAAGCAGGACCAAAACCTGCTTTGTCAAAATCAATGCAATAAAAATTTCTTTGGTTTACTATGAGATTGCCTGAGTAAAAGTCATTGTGGATAAAAGTGTTTTTTTCATTTCGCCAAATTTTATCAATAATTTTTAGATTTTTGATTGGAATTAAATAATTTTTAAGTTCCGGCACAATCTTTTCTATTTTATTGAAAACTTTTTCGTATTTTTCTGATCCCAAAAAAAATGCTTTCCTAAAAAGCTTTTTTGATACGGGAAAAGTATGCAGTTTTATAAGCAACGCTGACGTATCTTTAAGGCAAGAGATAGATGTAGACATTTTTGTATTTTTTGATTGCAATATTTCTGTTAAGGGTTGGCCTATAGCTTCTTCATAGAGAATGAGGTTTATTTCTTCTATAAAATCAATTGGTCTGGCAATGGCAAAAGGTTTTTTATTAAAACCTTGGCTATAAAGGTATTTCATTATTTGCCATGTTTTTTTCCCTGACTTATGGATTTTAGCAGTTCCTCTTATTGTTTTTTGATTATTTTTATTGAAGAAAATTTTATATCTAACAAGACAAGTTTCTTTTGCCCAAATGGGTGAGATTTTTTCTATTTCAATACCTTGAATTCTGTTGTTTTTTAAAAAAGGAAAATAAGTTTTTGATTTTTTTTCAAAAAGCTTTTGGATAAAAGGCCTATCTAAAGCTTTGAATATTTGATATTTCATAAAACTAAGCTTTTCTTAATTCTGGCTGCCCAGATTTTATTTTCTCGTATTTTTTCTTATATTTATCCATTAATTTACGCAACGAATCATCAGAAACCTCTTTTCTTAAAAGTTCTACAGCATGAATAACGTCATAAATATCGTTTTTGGTCTCTAACTTCCAAATAGCATCTCTCCACAAGATGGCTTTTTCAAAGTTTTTCTCTTTGGCAGATTCCCGCATTTTTCTTCTCATCATTTCCAAGAAAGCAAAATAGACCTCTGGTTTGCCTTTTTCTAATGTTCTTTCCTTAAAAGGAATTTTCACAACTTCTTTATATTGTTTAGCCATCTTTTCAATGCGGCCGCTCCTTTGCCACCAAAAGGCAGTTGAGAGGATGTTTTTGTAATGTTCTTCAGCTTTTTCAATCTCTTTTTTTGTAATCTTGGGAAAAGATTTAAGCGTGTTTAAAAGTGACCAGGTTCCCTTCTCAATCATTTCAATGCTCCACCATGGTTCTCCAGAAGCCCAAAAGAATTGGTCCGAAGCTAAAGCCTTATCTAATTTTTCCTGAACTTTTTCAGAAAGAGTTTTTTTTCTTGCTAATTCGCGGACATAATTGAAGAATTTCCATTGTAAAACGTGAACTTTATTATCTGGATTTTTCCAGGAATAAAACTGAACTCCTTTTTCAATATCTGATTGAGAAGAAGCCCAAGTCGCTGTAATCGGACTGATTTCTTTTTCAACTTTAAAATACTTTGGAATTTCAGATAAGAAAATTTGTTTGGGTTTTTTCAAAGAAAGGATTTTAAAGAGAGTTTTTTCTAGGCCGGGCCGGTGGTGGCCAAATGTTTCACCGTCCATTGCTGTACAGAGATACTGGTTTTTTTCCAAATCTTTGCCTAAAATTTCAAGAAAGCCTTTTTTATTTCTGATTATCGAACTCATGATGGAATTTGAGATTTTTCTTTCTCTGAATATGATGGTAAGCTCTTTTGCTCCTTTTAGAGAAAATAATTTGTCTTTTTGAGGGTATGATTTTCCTCCAGCATAAGATATTTCGTCAAGCATAATTAAAGGATAATTTAATTCAGAGACGATTTTTCCGACTTTTGAATCGTAAGCCATTTCTGGAGGGAAAAAACATTTTGGCTGAAAGGCTTTGCCAAAGTATTTTTTATTTGTTTTGTGGTTTTCAAAGATTTGTCTGATTATTTCTTCTTTGTTTAAAGACGAGAGAAGCGGATGGTATTTTGCGCTTTCTGTAAATTCTAATCTTTCGCTTTCAGCTAATTTTTTAATTCCCTCTATTACGTCTTTATATCCTTTTTTAGCTAACAATTCTGTGAGCGCGGCATTGATATTGAGATTTACTTTCATTTTAGGAATATTCAAAAAGCCTTTTATTAATGGTCGATAAGACTCATTTACAACTCTTTCTAAAACCTCATCTGATTGATCAGACGGTTGATATATGTGTAGAAAATTTACCCAAAACATATTTGTTGTTTTAATTTTTACTATTAAAAATTTGCTTTTCTCTAAAGAATATTCTTTTTTTCCTTTTCTTCGCGTTTTTAAAATGTTCTATTCTTATTCTTTCAGTCTTGCCGGTTCTTTGCCATTCTTTCGCCAAATTAATAATTTTTTTCTTATATCTTGAGGCCTTTTTAAAAGTTTTGTCCTGAGGAGATTTTTTTATAATTTTAATAATATCAAACATTTTATCAGCAGCTTTCTCAATAAATTTGATGTCCCGCCAGGATTGGGCAGAAACCCACCAGTATATATCGCTGTTAAGCGAACGGTCTAAAAGCCCTCGAGCTTTTAGATAATCAGGACTGGACAGGTTTCTTCTAACAGTATTAACAACCAATTTAAAAAGCCGCCATTGCAGCTGATGGATTTCATTTTTGGGATTATACCACAAACTATAAGGGTTGTAGTTTCTTAATTCTTTTTTTGTTGAGGCCCAGCTGCAGGCTCGGGGAGTTACTTCCTTACTTTTTTTATAAGAATTTAAGAGTTCAGAATAGGTTACGGTTTTGAATTGATTAGAGTTTAGAATCTCAGCAAAGAGTTTATCCATTCCCTTTTTGTGGCGACCTAAACTTTCTCCATCAAAGGCAGTAATCATTGGCTGCTTATTTTTTAGCCGTTGATTAACGGTTTGGATAAAATCTTCTAAGGTATTGATTTCGGCATAAAAAAAGATATCGCTTAAAGCGCGATTGCGGAAAATGAAATTTATGCCTAGTTTTTTATTAAAATATTTATGGCGAAAGCTGATTTTTCCTAATTTTTTATTCAAAGCAATTTCATCAAGAACTAACCATTGATATCCCATTCGCTTAACAACCTTAGCCATTTTTTCGTTGTAACCCATTTCTGGCGGAAAGAATCCTTTTGGTTGGTATAGATTACCAAAGATTTCTTTATTGATTCTTTCATTCAGCTGAATTTGTCTTCTAATTTCTCCAGTATGAATAAGCGGTAAAAATGCATGAAAAGCAGCTGAACCAGTAAATTCTATTTGACCAGCAGCAGAAAGCTTTTTTATATCTTTAATAATATTAGAAAACTCTTTGTTTTTAGCTAAGATTTGGGTCAAACAGGCAGGTATATTTAGGGTGATTTTATTCTTAGGATTTTTTTTAAGTGTTTTTAGCAAAGGACGGTAGCTTTCCTTAACAACTTTTCTAATAATGTGTTTCTTTTGGTCTGGAGGCTGATAAATATGTAATAAATTAGCCCAGATAATTTTTTTCATATTTTTTCAGCTGCTAATTTCTTAACAGCTGTTTTGTATAAAGCTAGATATTTTTTAGCTGGCAGTTCCCAAGAATATGATAATTTCATTGCTTTCCAGGTTAGATCAGTCCATAATTTAGGATTTTTGTAATTTTCTAACGCCCTAATAATGGCTATCAAAAGGTCTTCTCTCCAGTATCTTTTAAAAACAAAACCATTGCCTTTTCCTGTTTTAGGATTGAAATCAGTAAAGGTTTCAGATAGTCCTCCGGTTTCATGGACAATAGGGATAGAACCGTAACGCAAACTTATTAATGGCGAGATTCCACATGGTTCAAAAGACGAAGGCATTAAAAAGATATCTGATGCTGCATAAACTCTGGAACCCATTTTTTCTGAGAAAGGAGTAATTATGGCAATCTTTTTAGGATGTTTAGCAGCTATTTTTTTGAAGAAATCTTTGTATTCTTTTTCGCCAGTGCCGACAATTGCTATTTGGAGATCTAAATTAAGCAAGTGAGCGATTATTTCTTGAATTAAATCAATTCCTTTTTGTTCGGTGAGCCGGCTCACAATGCCGATAAGAGGAGTATTTGGTTTAATTGCCAATCCGATTTCTTTTTGAAGCTCTGTTTTATTCTTCTTTTTTAAATCTAATCTGTTCCAATCGTAATTAACATAAATATTTTCATCAAATTTTGGATTAACAATCTTATAATCTATGCCGTTGATTATGCCGTATAAATTATCTTTTCTTTGTCTTAGTAATTTATCTAAATCTTGGCCAAACTCTGGCGTTACAATCTCTTGAGCATATCTTTCGCTTACTGTGTTGATGACATCAGCATAACGGATGCCTCTTTTTAAAAAGTTTAAATTGTTTATTCTTTTAGTTGGAGGTAAATCTTTTCCATCATTTTGTTTTTCTTTTTTTATCTCCCACCAATTTTTCGGCCCTTGAAAAGTTAAATTATGAATTGTCAGCAAGGTAGCAGTATTTTCAAAAAAGGGGTCTTTATAAAATTGGCATTTTAGATAGTTTGGGATTAAAGCGCTTTGCCAGTCATTGCAATGGATTACATCTGGCATAAAGTTAATGCTTTCCAAGAGTTTAAATACAGCTAAGTTGAAGAATAAGAATCCTTCGCCGTCGTTAGGGTATCCGTATAATTTTGTATGGTTAAATAGTTTGTCATTTTTGACAAAATAACAGGTGTGGCTGTTCCTTACTGACTTTTTAAATTTACAAGAATGCCTTTTTTTATTAATTTCTATTTCTATTTTCTCTGACAAAACCACATCTTGAATTTCTTTTTTTAATTCTTTGTCTTTTTTTATAAAAGAATAAAAAGGAGTGATAACAATAATTTCCTGTTTTAGTTCTGTTAATTTATTAGGTAAGTCGCGGGAAACATCAGCTAATCCGCCAGTTCGTGAATAAGGAGCAACTTCTGAGGAGATAAAGGCAATTTTTAGGGAACGTTTTGGCATTGTATTTTTAAAACCCCGGCTTTCCCGGGATTCTTGCTTTACACCTTTATTTTATCTCTTTAACACAAAGTGTCAAGCTTGATTTTAACCTTTAATTTATGATATGATAAACTTGAAATTATGCTAAGCTCTCCAATTGATGAAATCAAAAATAAGCTGGATATAGTTGAGGTTGTTAGAGGATACATTAAACTGCAAAAAGCAGGGGCTAATTATAGGGCTGTTTGCCCTTTTCATAATGAAAAAAAGCCCTCTTTTTTTGTTTCACCGGTTCGTCAAATCTGGCATTGTTTTGGAGCCTGCGGAGACGGTGGAGACATTTTTAAATTTGTAATGAAAATTGAAGGAGTAGAATTTGGAGATGCTTTAAGAATTTTAGCTCAGAAAGCAGGGGTGGAGCTTAAAAAGCAAGACCCCAAATTAAGAACAGGAAAACAACGTCTTTATGAAATTTCTGAACTGGCTTGTTGCTTTTTTGAAAAGCAGCTTGAACAGAGTTCTGGAGGAAAAGAATCAAAAGATTATCTTTTATCCAGAGAAATAAAGCAAGAAAGCATTAATAAGTGGCGCTTAGGTTATGCTCCTGATACTTGGCAGGGTCTTTCTGATTTCTTGTTTAGCAAGGGGTATAAAAAAGAAGAGATAGAAAAAGCAGGATTAATTTTAAAGTCAGAAAAAACAGGAAGATATTATGATAGATTTCGTGGAAGAATTATGTTTCCTATTTTTAATTTTAGCTCTCAGCCGATTGGATTTGGTGGAAGGGTGTTAGAGAGCCGGAAATATGATGAAGTTGCAAAATATATGAATAGTCCTAATACTTCTCTTTATGATAAAAGCCGAATTCTATATGGTTTGAATAAAGCAGGAATAGAAATTAGGAAAAAAGATACCTGTGTTTTGGTTGAAGGCTATCTGGATGTAATCATGGCTAACCAAGCAGGTTTTGAAAATGTAGTAGCTACTTCCGGCACTGCTTTAACTCCTTATCAGTTAAAAATTCTTAAGCGATATTCAGATAATCTTTTAACTGCTTTTGATATGGATATTGCTGGTGATTCAGCAACAAAAAGAGGAATTGATTTGGCTCAATCTCAGGGCTTCAGCATTAAAATAGTGACTATGCCTGAAGGAAAAGATCCAGCTGATATTGTTTCTGAAGATGTTAATGAATGGCAAAGTTTAGTTGAACAGGCAAAATCAATCCATGATTTTTACTTTGAAAACACTTTATCCAAGTTTGATAAAAATATTATAGAAGGAAAGAAAGGAATCTCAAAGGTTTTGCTGCCAATTATTAAAAGAATTCCGAATAGAATAGAACAAAGTATTTGGATTCGGGATTTAGCCAGGACTTTAGAAGTGAGAGAAGAAGATGTATTAGAGGAGCTTGGGAAAATTCGTTTGGATCATCTTGTTGAGGCGGAAAATGTAATACAAAAACCAAAACCATTAGCGCAGAAAACCAGAAAAGAACTTTTAGAAGAACGCCTTGCTATTTTAGCTATTAGATTTCCAGAAAAACTTAATTTAGTTAAAGAAGAGGATTTTCAGCTCTTTTCTCTTCAAACAAAAGAGATTCTTAATTGTTTGAAAGAAAATAAACAGACTGACCAAATAGATTATCTTTCTTTGAAAGCAGAAGTTGAATTTGTTGATATAAATCCTGAAAATGAGTTTGAAGAGTGCTTTCAAGAACTTAAAGCATTAGTTGTTAAAGACAGATTGAATGGTATTTCTAAAGAGATTAAGAAAGCGGAAGAGGAAAAGAACTTTGAAAAAGTTCAAGAATTGGTTCAGCAATTTAACCAAGGAGCCAAACTCCTGGAGCAATCATGAAGAAAACAAAAAAGAAAAAAATAATTAAGAAAAAGAAGATTGCTAAGAAGAAGCTTGTTAGAAGAAAGAGAAGAAAGAAAGTTTTTGCTCAAGAGAAAATTCAGGATCTGTTTAAAAAAGGGAAACATCGGGGTTTTGTTACTACTTCAGAAATCCTTTATTTTTTTCCTGAAATAGAAAAAGATGTTGAAGGCTTGGAAAACCTTTATGGAGAATTAGAAAAAGAGGGTATTGAAATTAAGGAAAGCAGGGAATTTTTAGAAGTAGAAGAGAAAAAACCAAAAAAGGCTTCAAAATTAGAAAAGGTGAAAATAGACCCAATCCAGCTTTATTTAAAGGAAATTGGAAAAGTTGCTTTTTTAACTGCTGAAGAGGAGAAAGAATTGTCTAAAAGGATTGAGAAAGGAGATAAAGAGGCAATGAATGAATTAATGAGAGCCAATCTGCGGTTGGTGGTTTCTATTGCCAAGAGATATATTGGTAAGTCGGCAAACCTCACTTTGCTTGATTTAGTTCAAGAAGGGAATATTGGCTTAAGGAGAGCAGTGGAGAAATTTGACTGGCGCAGAGGATATAAGTTTTCAACTTATGCTACCTGGTGGATACGCCAGGCAGTTACCAGAGCTTTAGCTGATCAGGCAAGAACAATCAGGATACCTGTTCATATGGTTGAGACCATTTCAAAATATACTAAAGTTAGACGCCGTCTTTTGCAGGATTTAGGAAGAGAACCATTAGCAGAAGAAATTGCTGCTGAGATGGGCATTCCTGTTAGTAAAGTTCATCACATTAAAAGAATTTCTCAAGAAACTGTTTCTTTAGAAACACCTGTAGGAGATAATGAGGATGATAGTATTTTGGCTGAATTTATTGAAGATGAAAAAGCTATCCCGCCTTCTACTCAGGCAGCCAGGACTTTGCTTCGTGAGAGATTAAAAGAAATTTTGGTTGACTTAACTCCAAGAGAACAGAAAATATTGTCAATGAGATTTGGATTGAATGATGGGATTAGGCATACATTAGAAGAAGTGGGGCAGGAGTTTGGAGTAACTCGGGAAAGAATCCGTCAAATTGAAGCCAAATCCTTAGAAAGAATCCGTGAACACGAAAAACTGAAGAAATTAAAAGGATATTAAATTAGTGGGTAGTGGGTAGTTTGTAGTTATGCAGTTAAATTCTTACAAAGAATTAAAAGTTTGGCAGAAGTCAATGGATTTAGTAACAGAGATTTATAATTTAACTGAAAATTTTCCACAATCAGAAAAATATGGATTAGCAAGTCAGATGCAACGAGCTGCTGTAACTATTCCTTCAAATATAGCAGAGGGACAAAAACGTAATTATCGTAAAGAATTCTTACAATTTTTATACATAAGTTATAGCTCAGGAGCTGAATTAGAAACACAGATAGAGATTTGTAAAAGACTTTACAATTTTAAGAATTTAGATTATGATAAAGCCGAAAGTCTTTTAAACGAAGTTATGAAGATGTTAAACGTAATGACAGCTTCGCTAAAAAGAAAACTATAAACTACACACTATAAACTACACACTAATCACACATTCCGGGGTAGCTCAATGGTAGAGCCATCGACTGTTAATCGATTGGTTACAGGTTCGAGTCCTGTCCCCGGAGCCCTGTACCGTACGGTACAGGGCGGAGCTAAAAAAAAATCGCCAAGAAGGCGTTTTTTTGCTTGCCCTGAGCGAAGCGAAGGGGTAGAATGAATATTATGATTAGGGTTGAAAATTTAACAAAAAAATTCGGTGATTTCATAGCTGTTAATAATATTTCTTTTTCTGTGGATAAGGGAGAAATTTTTGCATTTCTTGGACCTAACGGGGCGGGTAAAACAACGACAATAAAAATGCTGACAACCTTACTCAAGCCGTCAAATGGAGAGATTATAATAAATAGCCATAGTCCAGTTGCAGAGCCGGATGATGTTCGTCGTTCTTTCGGTATTGTTTTTCAGGATCCGAGTCTGGACGATAGGCTGACCGCTTACGAAAATATGGAATTTCACGGCGTTCTTTATAAAATTCCGAAAGATATTCGAAGGTTTCGAATTGAGCAATTACTGAAATTTGTTGAGCTTTGGGAGAGAAAAAATAATTTAGTAGAAGATTTTTCTGGAGGAATGAAGCGACGGTTGGAAATCGCCCGTGGGTTTTTGCATCATCCGAAAATTTTATTTCTTGACGAACCAACCTTGGGTCTTGACCCTCAAACTAGAAGTCATATTTGGGATTACATCAAAAATTTAAACAAAGAAGAGGGCGTGACTGTCTTTTTTACCACTCACTATATGGACGAAGCAGAAAAAATTGCTGAAAGAATTGCCATTATTGATTACGGCAAGATTGTTGCCCGGGGCACCCCTGAGGAATTAAAATCAAAAACTAATACAAATAGCTTAGAGGAAGCGTTTTTAAGTTTTACTGGGCGCAGTATTCGCGAGCAAGAAGCCAATGGCGTTGAGCGAATGCGAATGCGCCGAAAACTTTTCAAAAGATAATTAAAAACATGAGTATCATTTATATTCTTTGGCTTAGACAACTAAAAAGACATTTTCGTTCTAAAGCAAGGTTAATTGGCTCGCTTGGTCAACCCATACTTTTTCTTTTGGCTTTGGGATTTGGTTTCGGTCCAATTTACCAGCGAGCTGGTGGGGGAGATTATATTCAATTCTTAGCACCCGGCATTGTTGCAATGAGTATTCTTTTCATGTCAATCTTTTCTGGCATTGAAATCATTTGGGATCGGCAATTCGGATTTTTAAAAGAGACGCTGGTTGCGCCTGTCTCTCGTTTTCAAATTATGATTGGTAGGACCCTGGGCGGGGCTACTGTGGCTACGCTTCAGGGTATCATTGTTTTGCTTATTTCTCTTTTTGTAGGATTTAGGCCGGGAAGTATTATTATGCTTCCATTTGGATTAGTTTTTATGTTTCTTATTGCTCTTCTTTTTACCGCTTTAGGAACAGCTATTGCTTCAATGCTTGAAGATATGCACGGTTTTCAATTGATTATGAATTTTTTGGTAATGCCTCTCTTTTTTCTTTCCGGCGCCCTTTTTCCATTACAAGGATTGCCTCGGGCTATAAAAATTGTTGCAAATATTAATCCATTATCGTACGGAGTCGACGGTCTTCGAGGGACATTAGTAAATGGAGCACACTTTAACCTCGGTCTAGATTTTCTGGTTTTAGGCGTCATTACGATAATATTGCTTTTCATCGGTAGTTATCTTTTCTCGAAAATTCAAATTTAATTCTTTCTATACTTTTCTTAGAAAGGTTCTAGATCAATTACGGAAAAAAAGCAACGGAAAAAGAATCGTCAAGAAGGCGATTTTTTTAAACCTGTGGATAACTAGGACTTGACAGGGATGTTAGAATAATATAACATTAAGTTAGGTCGATATAACATAATGTTTAAAATAATTAACTTTACAATGAAATTTTATGAAAAAAGATAAAACCCGTTTAATTTTAATGGCGGTGCTTACTATTACATTATTGATCGGCGCTGTCCTATATGGTTTTACAATGACTGAGAGTGAAAAAGCAAATCCTGGAAACATTATTTCTTTTTTAATCCCATTGATTTTAGTTATTTTCATGGTATTTTTTATTTGGAGAAGATACAAGGACATAAAAGAGGGAATGCCATTAGAAGATGAAAGGTCAAAGAAAGTTATAACACAGGCAGCTGCTAAATCTTTTTATTTCTCTTTATATTGGTTGCTTGCTATTTCTTGGTTTGAATCATTTTTTGCTGATAAGCTTTTTGGTTTAGAAAAATTAGATGCTGGTCAGGTTATAGGCGGTGGTATTGCTGGTATGGCTATTTTCTTTTTTGCCTTTTGGTTTTATTACGACAGAAAGGGTAAATTAGTTTAATATGAAAAACAGAATAAAAGAATTTAGAGCCAAATATAATTTGACCCAGGAGGATTTAGCGAGAAAAGTCGAAGCGAGAAGAGAAACAATCGTTTTTTTAGAAGGTGAAAAATATAATCCGTCTTTAGATCTTGCCTATAGAGTTTCCAAAGCTTTAAAAACTACAGTTGATGAATTATTTATCTTTAAAGAAAAGAAGTAAACTTCAAAAAATTAGCAAAAAGGCGGTTTTTTGCTTGTCCTGAGAGAAATGAAAGGGTATAATGAAATATATGGAAGAAAAGGTATAATAAATAAAAAGGTCGATTATAATAATCTTTTTCAAATGAATCATTAAAATTAACATGGAAGCATTAAAAATTATAGCTTTAGTGCTGGTTATTATTGGAGGTCTGAACTGGGGATTAGTAGGCTTGCTTGATTTTGATTTGGTTGCAACAATTTTTGGCGAAATGTCTGCCATTTCAAGAATAGTTTATGTCTTGGTTGGATTAGCGGCGATTGTTTTAGCTGTTGTTTCTTTTGTAAAACCAAAAGGACAATAGTTGCCAAGTATAATAGTAAAGACTTTTTGATAGAGTAATATTTTGTCTGTTCTCAATGAAGGACGGGTTATTTTGAAATTTATTTTAGGATCAAATTTTTCAATATTAATTAATGAACAGCATAGTTGTATGGGCACGGTTTGTAAAAAACTGCCTTTTTGGCAGTTTTTTTGCTTGCGCTGAGCGAAGCGAAGAGGTAAAATAAATTAGAAAAGCAAAGGTCGATTTAAAAATATAATAATATAAAATTATGTTATCACAGATACCTATCAATCTTGATAAAATTAAAAAAGAAGATTTAGATAAAGAAATATTAAGAGTGGGAATGATAGCTGAATTAGATGCTGTAAATCTTTATGAGCAAATGGCGGTTATGACTGAAAACGAAAACATTAAGAAGATTCTTTTAGATATAGCAAAAGAAGAAAAAACTCATGTGGGAGAATTTCAAACATTATTATTAAGAGAAGATTCAGAGCAGCTAAAGGAGTTAGAAGAGGGCCGAAAAGAAATCGAGGAATTAATAGAATAAAAAAGAATTGATGAATAGCATTAGGAATATTCAGGCGGCGATTTTTCTGATAAAATAAATTAAAATAAATATATGAGCAAGGGAATTAAAATTTTAAAATTAATAATTTCTATTTTAATTTGTCAGGGGGCAGGAGCTATTGGATCATTATTTACTTCGCCCGCAATTTCAACTTGGTATGCTACAATCCAAAAACCGAGCTTTAATCCACCTAACTGGATTTTTGCTCCTGTTTGGACATTACTGTTTTTGCTAATGGGCATTTCTCTTTACTTGATATGGAGTAAGGGATTTAAAGACAAAGAAATAAAAACAGCTATTTTTATCTTTTTCGCTCAGCTTATATTAAACATCTTTTGGTCGATCCTCTTTTTTGGTCTGCAATCTCCGCTTTACGCTTTTATAGAGATAATTATACTTTGGGTTGCAATCCTATTCACCATTATCAGTTTTTACAAGATTTCTAAAACAGCTGCTTTTCTTTTATTGCCATACATTCTTTGGGTTAGTTTTGCTGGTTATCTTAACTATTCTATCTGGAATTTACAGATCAATACTTCTGAGCCAATTGCCTGCACAATGGACGCAAAGCTTTGCCCGGACGGTTCTTATGTTGCTAGAATTCCGCCGAAATGCGATTTTGCACCGTGTCCAGATAACCAAGACGCCGATTCAAAACACTATCAATCTTTTGCTTTTAGGCGAACTAACCGATGAAGAACGGTCTCAAGGAATCGACACCGAATACCCGCTGGAAGGGCTTTCATTAAAAGGGGCTTCGTTAAAAGACGGAGTTTTAACGCTTGAATTTGATGATTCCAAAAACAAAACAGTTGGCGGTTCCTGCCGGGTTGGCATTCTTTGGTTTCAGATTGAAGCAACAGCAAAACAATTTCCAGAAGTCCAGAAAGTTCGCTTTCTACCCGAGGAGATTTTCCAGCCGTAAATTGTTTACGAGTTGAAGTTTACATATTGGTAAAGTCACTATCTCGCGGAGCTCGCAAAAAAATCGTCAAAGCATCAGGTGTTAGTTTAGATGATTTAACAAAATAAAAAATATGTACGGTAACAAAGGGCAAAGTAAGTTCGATAAAAATTATTATTTTGGAAGCATTTATTCAAATTATGATGAATTTCTGGATTGGAAAAAAGTGGCTAAAGATTTGATTAGACATTTTAAATTCAATTCTTTTCTGGACGTTGGTTGTGGTTGCGGCAATCTTGTCAAAGAGATCAAAAGGCAAAAAAGGCGGAGTGCTAATGTTTACGGTGTTGATATAAGCGATTTTGCGGTTAGAAGGGCAAATGTATCTTTTGTTGTCTTGGCTGATTGTCAAAGTTTACCATTCAAGAATAGTCATTTTGATATGGTCCATATTTTAGGAACCTTTTCTTATCTTTCAACTTTCAAAGAGGTAAAAAAAGCTATTAAAGAAGCTTACCGAGTTTCTAAAAAAATAATTCTCTTTGATGATGTTTATATTAATCCTGACAAAAAGAGCGATGATTATGATCCCTATCGCAAACAAGTTTTTTCTCTAGAAGAGTGGTTATCTTTCTGGAAGGAAATTATTGAGAAAAATGATATTATGGAAACACTAAAAGACGAAATAATTATAAAAAAGTATGCAACATAAATTTTTATTTGTTTCTAAAGACGCGCTTATCAGCGATATTGCTTGGCAAATTGTTAAAGAAGGGCACGAGGTTAAGTATTATATTGAAAACAAAAGCGAGGACGATATAGCCAACGGCTTTGTGCCGAAAACAAAAAATTGGGAACAGGAAACAGATTGGGCGGATGTTATTGTTTTTGATGATGTTTTGGGGCAGGGTGCTAAAGCCGACCAATTACGAAAGATGGGCAAGAAAGTTATTGGTGGAACTCCTTACACTGATTTCCTTGAAGATGACCGCTCTTTTGGGCAGGAAGAATTAAAAAAACATGGGGTTAAAATTTTGCCTTATCAGGAATTTGCAGATTTTGACCAAGCAATAAATTTTATCAAAGAGCATCCGGACGAATATGTGATTAAGCCAAGTGGCGAGGCCCAGAACATCAAACGGCTTCTTTTTGTAGGCATGGAAAAGGATGGCAGTGATGTAGTTAGGGTCTTAGCATCATACAAACGGGTTTGGAGTGAAGAGGTAAAAATATTTCAGCTTCAAAGAAAAGTTGACGGGGTGGAAATCGCTATTGGAGCGTTCTTTAACGGCAAAAGTTTTATTTATCCTGTTAACATCAACTTTGAACATAAAAAATTATTTCCCGGCAACCTTGGTCCGGCTACCGGTGAAATGGGAACCAGTATGTTTTGGAGCGAACAGAATAAGTTGTTTAATTGCACCTTAAAGAAAATGGAAAACAAGTTGGCCAGCGAGGGTTATGCAGGCTATATCGACATTAATTGTATTGTTAACGGCTATGGCATCTATCCCTTAGAATTTACTTCTAGGTTTGGTTATCCCACCATCAGTATCCAAAAAGACGGCATGCTAACTCCAATGGGCGAATTTTTTTATGAATTGGCAAACGGAAAAGATGTTAACTTGAAGGTTAAAAAAGGCTTTCAAGTCGGGGTGCGGATTGTTGTTCCGCCTTATCCCTTTAGAGATCGAAAAACATTTAATTCTTATTCCAAGGGAGCAATAATAGTTTTTAAGAAAAAAAATAGTCTTGAAGGAATTCACATAGAAGACGTCAAATTGGTTAGGGGTGAGTGGGTAGTGACAGGATCGGCAGGGGTTGCCTTAATTATTGTGGGGACCGGCTTAACCATGAAACAGGCCCAGCAGCAAGTTTATTCAAAAATACAAAACATTCTTATTCCCAATATGTATTATCGTAAAGACATTGGAGACCGCTGGTATGACGAGGGCGATAAACTGCAAAGCTGGGGCATAATCTAATATAAGAAATTAAAGAAAGAGTTATATATGAAAGCTTTAATAATTGCCGCTTTCAAAATCTCCGGAGAGAAATTAGACATGAATTATTTAAAACAATGGGCAAAGAAATTAAAGGTTATTGGATTTATCAATCAACATTAGCACCTGAAGAGATAACTGAACAAGAACAAGCATGTATAGATTTGTGATTGCGGAGAAGATAAATGTTTTGATGGAAATGAATGTGTATCTCAATAAAGATAACTACTTAACAAAACAAAAACTCTGCTATAGCAGAGTTTTTGTTTTATCTTATCTTATCTGTCAAATCTTTGAGGCCTATTTTTAGCCCAGCATTCTTTACAATGAAGCGGTCTGTCTCCTGATGGCTCAAAAGGAAGTTCTGTTATTTCTTTTCCGCAATCACTGCATTTCCAATTTCCTTTAAACATTTTTTTGGGAGCGAAACCTCTTACTTGAGGCCTGTTTTTACTCCAGCATTCTTTGCAATGAAGCGGTCTGTCTCCTGATGGCTCAAAAGGAAGTTCTGTTATTTCTTTTCCGCAATCACTGCATTTCCAATTTCCTTTAAACATTTTTTTGGGAGGAAAATCTTTGTTTGGTTCCATGAATTTAAATTAAATTAAGAAAAAAAAGCGACCTTTTAACGCGATGAATTATTTAAAGCCTAATCTTATTATATACAGTATCAAAAATAAATCAAGACATAACTTTATTTAATTATATGATAGCGGTATAATAAAAGATGAAATCTATGCAAGTTATAGAACCAAATCCCAAATTTGTTCGGTTATTTTTCTTTTGGGCTGGAATAATTGCTACAGTCGCATACAGGATAATTATTGTATTAAACTGGTATAGTCCTTTATGGGTGAAAGTTTCATGGTATATTGGTACTATTGGTTTTATTCTTTATTTTTGGCATCGCTTTAATGTTGCTAAAAAAAGAGCAAAGTTGATAAAGGATTATGAATTGATTGAAGCTGTAGATAAAGTTGACTGCATTGATCCGCAAAAGAAATTAGCCCTTCGTTATTTAGTTAAGACCAGCTTGACCTCAAAATCAAGATGGAATTCAGCAATTATCTTTATTCTTTCCCTTATGGCTCTTTTTGCAGGCATTTTTATAGATATTTTAAAGATTAAATGAATACTTTTTAAAGGTCGGATTCTTATTAATCAATAACTAATAGATCAAGTTTGCTAATATTATGACGAAGAAGGACATACAAATGATTATTATAGTAGCTGTAATAGCTGTAGCTTTGGGCGCTCTTTGTATTTATTATCTCGTTTTCTCAGATGGTGGATTATCAATACCTGAAGTAAGTCAGAAGCAGGAAGAGGAAAGGGGAGAAGAAATTACCCCTCCCTTGGCAACCAGCAATGTTGGTGATATTGTAAACGCTTTAATGAAAGAATTGCTTGATGAAAAAATGCTTCTTTTAGAAGAAGAAGAGGATATAAATTTGATAATTAGCGACGACGAAGAAATTAAAGAATTTGATCAATCTATCAATGAAGATGAATTATAAAAAGATATTTAGAATTGGGCTTGTTTTGCTTTTTGTAACTGTTATTTTAGCGCCTATTTTGATTTTTGCTCAGCAAAAGGGAGCAAATGGTTTTTGCAATCAAGTTTCAAAAATTTCTTCAGATACTGGAAAAAGATTTGGCAATAGCAATACAAAGTTAGAACAGAAGCGCGAGCGAATAGAAGAAAGGATTAAGGAACGTCGCGAAGAACGTGATCAAAGATATGAAGAAAAGAAAGCAAAGTGGGACGCTAATCGTGAAGAACATTTTGCAAAGTTAGATGAAAAAGCAGGGACTGAAGAACAAAAAAGGGTAACAACAGAATTTCAACAAGCAGTTGCGGCGGCTATAAGAATTCGTCGGGACGCAGTTAATACTGCTATTCAGGAGTTTAGGCAGGGTCTTGAGGATGCAAAACTTGCACGAAAAGGATCTACTGATGAAGCAATTATAGCTTTTAAAGATTCATTTGAAGCAGCTATTGAACAAGCTAAAGCTGATTGCGAGGCAGGTATTATTGATTCAAAAACTGTTCAAAAGACATTGAAAAACGAATTAAAAGCAGCTAAACAGGAATATATTATTAACAGGCAGGAAGTTGAGAAAATAGATACAGATATGGAGGCGCTTATTACTGCTAAGAGAGAAGCAATCGAAAAAGCGCAAGATGATTTCAAACAGGCATTAGAAGATGCAAAATCTGATTTTAAAGCTGATTTTCCCGAAGGTGATGTAGATTAGTCTTAATTATTTTGAACAAAGATTATAACCCTTTCATGGTGCGGGGGATTTTGTTTTTAAGGGCTTGACACGGTATTGTTATGGGTATATACTCATAATGGAAAGGTCGAAATGTAATAAATGATTAAATTATTAAAAAATTATGCCAGGATTTGATCAAACTGGTCCTTTAGGTCAAGGTCCTATGACTGGAAGAGGTTTAGGTCCTTGCGGAGGCGGAATGGGTTATGGCAGAGGTTTTGGAAGAGGTTATGGCAGAGGTTTTGGCTGGAGACGTTGGGTTCAGCCAACAGCAAAAGAAGAAAAAGAAATGATTCAAGAAGAGATGAGCGCATTGAAGGAACAGATAAAGATTCTTGAGGATCGATTTAAAGAATTAAAAAATAAAAAATAATCAGAATATGTTATCACCAAGAAATGGATTAAGGCGGGGCTTAGGCCGGGGCGGCGGGCAAGGTCGTCAACCTGAAGGTTTTGGCTTAGGACCAGAAGGAGAATGTATTTGCCCAAAATGCAATACAAGTGTTCCCCACCAAAGAGGAATTCCTTGCTACGAAGAAAAATGTCCTAAGTGCAGTAGTCCTTTAATTAGAAAAAGATAATTTTATAATTAAATTAAGTAAATATGAAAATTTGTATTAGTAGTACAGGTCCTACTTTAAATGCGTCTTTAGACCCTCGATTTGGCAGAGCAATCTATTTTTTGATTGTTGATAGTAAAGGAAAGTTAGTTAAAGCCATTAAAAATACCGGGGTGCAGGCAATGCGAGGGGCTGGTATTTCGGCTGCTCAAATTGTGGCCAATGAAAAGGTTAATATAGTGATAACGGGAAATGTTGGACCCAATGCTTTTATGGTTTTAAATACCTCTGGAATAAAGATTTTCATTGGCAAGCCAGGGATGAAAGCTCAAGACATTTTTAAAGAATATCAAAAAGGCAATTTGCAAAAAATAACAGAAGCAGTATCTTGTGGGCCTGGTTTTGGCCGAGGCCAAGGTAAGGGTCGTGGTCAGGGTCGGGGTCGGGGTCAAAGAAGAGCATGAATCCTCAATCTGTTTCAATAATTAGCACTTTAGTTAATTTTGGTTTGGGAATTTCCAAACTGATTTTTGGTTTTTTAGCTGGTAGTGTGGCTTTAATTGCAGATGGCATTCATTCCAGCTTGGATGTTTTTTCTTCTTTTATTACTTTTTTAGGGTTAAGAATAGCCAAGAAGCCAATTGATAAAAAACATCCTTATGGACACTGGAAAGCAGAAAGTTTAGCTGGCTTTTTGGTAGCAATTCTTTTAGCTATTTCTGGTATTTGGATTTTGTACGAAGCAATTATGAGATTTTTCGGCCAGGAATTAATTAAACTTACGATAGGGTCAGTAATTGTCGTTGGGATTTCTATTATAGTTACTGAAGTTTTAGCTAGATTAAAATTTTATTATGGCAGAAAGCACCGATCTCTTGCTTTGGTTGCTGATGCTGAACATTCCAGAGCAGATGCTTTATCTTCAATAGGTGTTTTAATTGGTTTTGGTTTAATTAGATATTTCAGCTTAGCCGATGCAATAGTTGCCTTGGGAATTGGAGCATATATTATTTTTGAGGCCTTTCGGATAGGAAGAGAGATTACTGATTCTTTATTAGATGTAGCTAATAAAGATGTTGAAGAGAGAATCAAAAAGATTTGTTTTTCTCATAACATAGAAATATCTAATTTAAAAACTAGGAAAATTGGAGCTTTTAATTTTGCTGAAATTAAAATTAAACTTGCTCCGAAATTGAAAGTTGAAGATGTTCAAAAACTAACCGAAACTTTAGAGGAAAGATTATTAAACAATATTTCGGAATTGAAACAAGTAGTTATTTCTATTGAGGCCTATGATATGGCTAAGAGTACTGTTTTGCCTAGATTAGGAAAAAGAATAGGAGTTTTGGAAGGTTTTGAGCAGATTGGCCCTGAAAAAATGGGAAAAAGAATAATCATTCCTTTTAAAGCAAAGAAGATTAGTCCTGTTTTTGGAACAGAACAATATTTAATTATAGACCAGAAAGATGAAAATATTTTATTAAAAGAAATTGTCAAGAATCCTTATTTTGAAAAGAATTCCCCTCGAGGGGCAAGATTTGCTAAAGCAGTCAGGGCAGATAAAGTTTTAACCCAAGAGATTGGTCCAAATGCCAGACAAAATTTAGAAAATTTTGGCATTGAAGTGGAAATAATAAAACAATGGCCAGAAGAATTAAAACCATAGGAATAACAGGAGGAAAAGGAGGAACAGGAAAATCAACAGTCGCTGTATTAATGGCGAATGATTTTGTTAAAAAAAGTAAAAAAGTTGTTTTAGTTGATTGTGATGTTGAATGTCCAAATGATTATTTATTAACCGGAGTTAAGCTCCAAAAGGCAAAAAAGAGAATATATGCTGATTTTCCGGTTTTAGACCAGAAGAAATGCCAGAAATGCGGACTTTGCGTAAGAACTTGTAGAGAGAATGCTATATTTCAAAAGCCCGGAGATTACCCAACCTTTATCAAAGATTTATGTTCTAATTGCGGCGCTTGTTGGATTGTTTGTCCGCATAAAGCCATTAAAACAAAAAAGGAGGAAATTGGAGAAATATACTTAAATAAAATCCAGAATTTATTTTTAGTAACGGGGATGGCTAAACCAGGTTTAGAAGAAACAGGGCCAGTGGTTGCGGAGACCAAAAAATTTGCTTTAAACTTTGCTAAAAAAATAAAAGCAGATTATATTTTATTTGATACAGCTGCTGGCACTCATTGTCCAGTGATTTCTGCTCTTTTGGATTGTGATTTTGCTTATTGTGTTACCGAACCAACTCCTATGGGTGCTTATGATTTAAATTTAATTTTAGATTTGTGCAAAAAATTAAAAATTCCAACCAAGATAATTTTAAACCAGTCAGATTTAGGAGATAAAACAAAGGTTCAGGGAATTGTCCAAAAATATAAAATAAAAATTGAAAAAGAAATTCCTTACTCAAAAAAGTTAGTAGAAGCTTATTCAAAAGGTCAATTATTAAACTTAAATTTTAATTTTTAGAAAATATGGCCATAATATCTTCTTTAGAAAAAAATCAGGCTGAAGAACCAGCTAAACCAGTTTATGAGAAATTTGAAAAAGATACAGGCAAGGTTCCAGAATGGGTAAAAGTAATGGCTCATAATCCAAAAGTTGTAAAAGAGTTTACAGAGCTTTTTAAAGTGATAATGGGTGAAGGATATATAGAACCTGTTTTGAGATGGAAAATAGCTTATACTGTATCTCAAACTTTAAAGTGTCCTTTTTGCGTTGATGTAACTGCTAAGATGTTAAAATCTTTAGGTATTTCCGACCAAACAATGAAACAGATAAAAGAAAGAGAAAAGCTTTCAGAAGAAGAAAAAGAGGTTTTGAGCTTGGTAAAGGAAGTTACAGAAAAAGCGACTTGCAATGTGAGTCTTTTTGAAAATCTAAAAGCTAAGTTCTCTGAGAAAGAATTAGTAGAGATAGTTTCAATTGTTGGATTGTTCAATTATATTAATCGTTTTAACAATACTTTTTGCATTCTTCCCGAATAAAAAAATGTTAGAATTAACTGACGAAAATTTTGAACAAGAAGTTTTAAGAAACGAGAAGCCAGTTTTAGTTGATTTTTGGAGTCCAACTTGTCCTCCTTGTTTAATCTTAGGACCAATTATTGAAGAAATTGCCAAGGAATTTGAAGGCAAGGCAAAGGTCGGGAAATTAAATGTGATGGAAAATCCAGAAACCGCTAAAAAATATGAAATTATTGGTATCCCAACCATTATCATTTTCAAAGACGGGGAAATAAAAGAAAGAGCGACTGGATTAAAACCTAAAGAAGTTATAGCGAATAAGCTTAATTCACTTCTTTAAATTTATGCCTACTTATGAATACAAGTGCCAAAAATGCGGCCACAAGTTTGAAAAATTAGTTTTTGGAAAAGAGAAAATAAAATGCCCGAAATGTCAGAGTGAAATGGTGGAGAAATTAATTTCTGCCCCCAATATTGGTAAAAGTTCCAAATCCGATAATACCTGTCCTGCCTGTCATCTCTAATAATTTAAATAATTATGCCAGAAAATTTAAT
>Ga0315539_1000511_pt1 | contig 28953 bp, 27 predicted proteins | sample SalMarSW160150MG_FD_203097 | JGI IMG/M metagenome (GOLD analysis project Ga0315539, IMG submission 203097) | Salt marsh sediment microbial communities from the Plum Island Ecosystem LTER, Massachusetts, United States - Salt Marsh Sediment SW1601-150 ...
GTGGTATGGGCAGAGGTATGGGCGGTGGTATGGGCAGAGGTATGGGCGGTGGTATGATGCCGCCAGGTAGCCAAGCGCCCCAGGCACAAACCGCAGGACAAGAACTGGGGGTGCTCAAAGCCCAGTCAGAGATATTAGCCGAGCAGCTAGCCGAGATTCAGCGCCGGATAGAAGAGATAGAAAAGAAGGGGAGGTAACAACCATGCCCAGAGGAGACGGAACCGGACCTCCCGGGGGCGGTGGCCCGGGTACAGGCAGAGGTTCAGGTAAAAGCAGCCGGGGTTCCGGCAGGATGAGGGGCACCCGACCTGGATCCGGTCCGGGCGGTGACTGCGTATGCCCCAAATGCGGAGCGAAAGCCCCGCACCAGGTAGGGACACCCTGCTACAACTTGAGCTGCCCCAAGTGTGGGGCAAAGATGGCCAGAGGCTAGATGATAATATCCGTTGCCAGCGGTAAAGGCGGGACGGGTAAGACGCTGGTAGCCACCAGCCTTGCCCTTTCCCTGAAAGACAGCCATAAAGTCACGCTTCTAGACTGCGATGTCGAGGAGCCGAATGCCCATGTCTTTCTAAAGCCAGCCATTACCAGCAGCGAGCCTGTCCTCATACCCGTCCCCAAGATAGATGAAGAAAAGTGCACCCGCTGCGGTAAGTGCGCCGAGGTCTGCGCCTACAATGCCATCGCCGTCCTCGGTGAGCATGTGCTGACCTTCCCGCAGTTGTGCCACGGCTGCGGGGCCTGCAGCTATCTCTGCCCGGAAAAGGCTATCTCCGAAGAGCCCCGGGAAACGGGCGTGGTGGAAATGGGGCAGGCAGACGGCCTGGAATTTATTCACGGTAAACTTACCGTCGGCGAGGCAATGGCACCACCTATCATCAGAAGAGTGAAACAGCAGGATAATAACGAAGGGACGGTTATTATTGATATTCCGCCGGGGACTTCCTGCCCGGTGGTGGAAGCGGTTAAGGGCAGCGATTTTTGCCTTCTGGTAACCGAGCCGACTCCATTCGGGCTTAATGACCTCATCCTGGCTGTAGAAACGATGAGGGAGCTCGACATACCCTGCGGAGTTGTCCTCAACCGTGCCGGTGTCGGCGATGCTAAAGTGGAAGAGTATTGCCTTAAAGAGAATATACCCGTCCTGCTCACTATTCCACTGGATACCGAAATTGCCCGTCTGTATTCTAAGGGAATACCACTGGTCGAGGGTATGCCGCAGTGGAAGGACAGCTTCGGCCAGCTTTTTGAGAGTATTGAGGAAATAGTAGATGAAAGAAATCGTAGTCTTAAGCGGTAAAGGGGGCACCGGCAAGACCAGCATTGTTGGCTCGCTGGCGGCTCTGGCCAGAGATAAAGTACTGGCTGACTGCGATGTGGATGCGGCTGACCTCCATCTGCTGCTTAAGCCCCGGTTGAAACAGGAGACCGAATTCTGGAGTGGGCAGGTAGCCCACATTGACCCGGATAAATGCACCGAGTGCGGCCTGTGTCAGGACCTGTGCCGTTTCGACGCTATCAAGGATTTCAGGGTTGACCCCGTCTCCTGCGAGGGCTGTTGCTTTTGCTCCCATATCTGCCCGGCTGAAGCGATAACCATGAAGGAAAACCTCTCCGGGCACTGGTTCATCTCCGATACCAGGTATGGCCCTCTGGTGCATGCCAGGCTGGGAATCGCCCAGGAGAACTCAGGGAAACTGGTAGCCCAGGTGAGGCAGCAGGCCAGGAAGATTGCCCAAGAAAGAAATCTGGGCTATATTATAAGCGATGGCCCGCCGGGGATCGGCTGCCCGGTGATTTCGTCGCTCTCTGGAGCCAGCCTGGCTCTTCTGGTTACCGAGCCGACACTCTCCGGGATACACGACCTGGAAAGAGTGCTCAGTGTCTGCCGTCACTTTGGCATTCCGGCTGTGGTTTGTATAAACAAATACGACATTAATGAGGAAAACAGCCGCCGTATTGAAGGCTACTGCTTAAAGCAGGGAGTGGAGGTAGCCGCCAGAATTCCGTTTGACAATATAGTCACCGAGGCTATAGTACGCGGTGTGCCGGTGGTGGAATACTCCGATGGCAGGGTCTCTAGTGAGATTAAGAAGCTATGGCGGAGCATCTCCGGCAATTAGGCTTATAAAGGCTTAAAGAAGATGGATATGGAAGAGCTGGCAAAAGAATTTATGGCGCAAAAGAAATTTGCTCTGGTTGGCGCCACCAGCAACACCAGCAAGAACGGCTACCGGATATTTAAGAACCTGAGCCGCCGCGGCTATGAGGTCTACCCGGTAAATCCGGGTCTGGAGGAACTGGAGGGGGTTAAATGTTATCACAGCCTGGCCGACATTCCGGTCAGGGTTGATGTGGTTGACTTTGTGGTGCCACCCCAGGTGACCGAGGCCACTCTTAAGGAGTGCAAGCGACTGGGGCTGGACCGCATATGGCTCCAACCCGGCTCCGAAAGCGAGGCGGCCATCGCCTTCTGCCTTAAGAACAAGCTGAAGGTGGTTCATGACATCTGCGTGATGTCAAACTGAAAAGCTGATATTATAATAAAGAAAACTGGAGGTATTAAATGAGATATGCAGTACCGGTAAGCGGCGGGGTGGTATCGTTGCATTTTGGTCACTGTGAGCAATTTGCCCTGATAGACGTTGACGAAGATAAAAAGGAAATAATCAATAAAGAGCTCGTATCTTCACCGGGGCACGAACCCGGTCTGCTCCCCAAATGGCTGGCTGAGCAGGGAGTCTCCTTTGTGATTGCCGGCGGCATGGGCTCCCGTGCCCTAGACCTCTTCCAGCAAAACAGCATCGGGGTTATCATCGGCACCATGGAAAACGACCCGGAGAAGGCAGTGCTGAGCCACCTTGATGGCAAACTGGCTACCGGGGATAACATTTGTGATCACTAAGTCGCTGGACGGAGGATAAATTTCATGTTAAATGAGGAGCAGATAAAGCAGAGCCTTGAGGCGGTGCTGGTGCCTGAGGTTAAGCGCAGTATAGTCGGGCTGAATCTCATTCGCGAGGTTGCTATCTCTGACGGCAAGGTCAAGGTCAGCCTGGCCTCGGCGGCACTGAACGAAAGCGCGCAGGACTGGCTCAAAACCAAGGTCAGTGAAGTTCTGGGAAAGCTGCCCGGTGTGAATGGGGTAGAGGTAAACTTCGCCGAAGCCAAACCAAAAGAGCTAAATGATATTACCCATGTCATTGCCGTTATGAGCGGTAAGGGTGGCGTGGGCAAGTCCCTGGTGGCCAGCCTCAGCGCCGTCTCCCTGAAGCGGCAGGGCTACGAGGTTGGCATTCTGGACGCTGATATCACCGGGGCCAGCATTCCCAAGATGTTTGGCATTGATTACCGCCCCGCAGGCAGTGACAGCGGTATCCTCCCGGTACTGTCCAAATCGGGCATTGAGGTAATGTCTATCAACCTCCTCCTGCCCAATGAGGACGATGCGGTTATCTGGCGCGGGCCGCTCATCGGCAAGGTAATCACCCAGTTCTGGGAAGAGGTGCTCTGGGGGAAGCTTGATTACCTGATTGTTGACCTGCCGCCGGGAACTGCCGACGCTCCGCTAACCGTAATGCAGACAATTCCTATTTCCGGGGTAGTTATCGTTTTCACACCGCAGGACCTGGTAGAGATGATAGTTAAAAAGGCGGTGAACATGGCTCAGAAAATGGGAAAACGGGTTCTGGGCGTAGTGGAGAACATGAGCTACCTTTATGTGCCGGAAATAGACAAGAAGATTGAAATCTTCGGCAAAAGCCGGGCGAAGCAGATGGCCAGCGCCGCCAGCGCACCATTGCTGGGACAGTTGCCCATAGACCCGGAACTGGCCAAGCTCTGCGACGAGGGCAATATCGAGCGCTATAACGGTGAGATTATGACCACCCTGGGTAAGGCTCTAAATCAGGCGGTATCAGCCAAACCTAAATAAGATAGGAGTCAAAGGCAATGTCTTCATCATGGGATGAGTTTGAGGAACTAATCAAGCAGGAAATGAGGAAGATATACTCCGAAGCCGCTATCGAGCACAGCATGAACCCAAAGAACCTGGGAGAACTGGAGGACGCCGATGGCTTTGCCCGGGTCACCGGCCCCTGTGGAGATACCATGAATATTTGGCTCAAGGTAAAGGACGGCACTATTGCCCAGGTCACCTTTTTAACTGACGGCTGTGGCACCAGCATTGCCTCTGGCAGCATGGTGACCGAGCTGGCCAAGGGGAAAAGCATTGCTGAAGCCCGAAAAATAGCCCAGCGCAATGTACTGGATGCCCTGGGAGGGCTACCTGAGGAAAGCGAACACTGCGCGCTTCTGGCAGCAAATACGCTAAAGGAAGCTATCAAGGATTATCTAGCGATACAGAAGGAACCGTGGAAGAAAGCCTACCACAAACACATTGGTCACTAGAGGTGCAGCACAGTGGCTAACTCTATTATCTATGGCCCGGTTCCATCCTGGAGGCTGGGCAGGTCGCTAGGTATCGACCTCCTATCTACCAGGGGAAAGACATGCTCGTTTGATTGTGTCTATTGCCAGTTGGGAAAGACGGCTCACCCTGAGGTAGAACGTAAAGAGTTTGTCAGCCTGGATAGGCTTGCCCGGGAGTTGAAAACAGTAGAAGGTATTGCCGCCGATTATGCTACCTTCTCCGGGATGGGCGAGCCGAGCCTGGCATCCAACCTCGGCGAGGCAATAAGGCTGGTGAAGTCTGCCCTAAAACTGCCGGTAGCAGTCCTTACTAATTCTTCCTTAATACCCAGAGAAGACGTACGCCGCGAACTTTCCCTGGCTGATGTGGTTGTAGCCAAGGTTGATGCGCCGAATGAGGAGCTTTTTCGTAAAATCAACCGCCCTGTTGGAACTCAGGCACTGGCCGAAATCCTTAAGGCGCTCCAACTCTTCAGGGAAGAGTACCGCGGGAAGCTCGCCCTCCAGATGATGTTCATTGAGGCAAACAGGGACTACGCTGCGGGTATGGCCAAAATAGCCGAGCTGCTTTCTCCCGATGAAGTACAAATAAATACGCCTCTGCGTCCCTGTGGCGTGACTCCACTGTCAGCCGAGGAGGTAGCCGCTATAGAGCGGGAATTTGGCAATTTTAAAAATGTGTTTACGGTATATGGAGCATTAAAGCCGGAGGTTATGCCGGTTGATTTAGCGGAAACATTACGGCGCCGCCCCAGGCTCTAGTAACCCTGTATGGCGGTGTTGAAGTCAACTAATCCTGTCCTAGAACTGACGCTATGGTGGAGATAGGGTGACAATAGGCAGAACTTTTGAGTTGGTTTTCAGTCTCACCTAATTGTTCGTGGATTCGAACCTGTGACACCAATGCCAGACTGCAGACAAACCCCTTGCCAAACGCCAATAATATGGTAAAATTCTAGGGAGCAAGCCATGAGGTGAAGAACTCAAAAAGAAGCTGAAAAGCCCCAGAATCAAAACTAAAAGGGGGCTTCTCAAAACGAAAATGCCTCAGAAAGTGAGGGGTTGAGATGTGAGAAATGTAAAGTAGCGGGATGCTTTTTCAAAATCTAAACGGAGGAATTTTCCCAATGGAAAAAAGGAAATCGTTAGCAATATTAGGCGCAGTGGTCTTAATCCTGGCTCTATTAGCAGTGCCCTTCATCACGGGCTGCCCAGCAGCTCAGGAGGAGGCGATAAAACTGGGGTGCATTTTAGACTATACCGGCCCCATGGCTTCCACCGGGCCGATGCTGCAGGAAGGGATAGAACTGAGATTAGAGGAAGCCAACTATAAGGTTGCCGGCAGAGAAATACAAGTAATATTTGAAGACGGAGCCAGCGACACGGCTATTTCCCTTGACAAGGCCAAAAAATTGGTGGAAATGGACAAGGTGGATTTTGTCATAGGTCCGCCCCTTAGCGGGCCGAGAATGGGTATGATCCCCTATTTAGCTGAGCAAAAAATCCTTACCACAAGCATACATTGTGACCCGCCGGAAGCGGCACAGTGGGGTAATGCATTTGTATACCCTTCAACGCTCGAGATGGCGTCTTTGCCCCTGGCCTGGTATGTAGTAGATGAATTGGGCTACAAGACAACTACCACTGTGGGCGCTGACTATGTGGCCGGACGCACATTCGTAGGAAGTGTCGTTGGAGAGCTTGAAAAAGATGGGGGAACGGCAGTTCAGCAACAGTGGGCCCCACTTGGCACCATGGATTGGGGGCCTTATCTGGTCAACATGCAGGAAGCTGACTGTGTAGTGGTTTGGACAATAGACAGCGATATAGTTCCTTTCATGCAGCAATACAAGGAGTTTGGGCTTACGATGCCAGTGCTAATGCCTATGGGCAACGTTATACTCCAATCAATGATCGAGGAGAGAGGCGAAATCTTTGAGGGTGTAGTAGGCTGCATTGAGTACTACTGGGGTCTTGATACCCCCGCTAATAACAGCTTTGTAGCTGCTTACGAAGCCAAGTTCGGGACTAAGCCAGAGCACCACCAGGCGATGGCTTACGCAACAGCTTCAATGTTTTTAGCCGGGGTAGAGAAAACAGGGGGAGATACCTCTTTTGAGCCGCTCAAGGAAGCGATTTTGGGACTGGATATAGAGACTCCATCGGGTCCGCTGTCCTTTGAGCCCAACGGAATCGGTATTTCCAACTGGTACATTTGCGATGTTCAAATGATAGACGGTCAGTGGGGATGGCACACACTTCACACCTATGAGCAAGCTGAGCCCACTGGGTCATAGCCGCTAAGGCTCTAAGCGTAGGTTGGGAGCAATACCCAACCTACGCTTTCAATTCCCAATCAATAACGTATCTTATCGCGAGAGATTAGATTGAGTGGATGTATTTGTACTAAATATACTTAATGGGATTTCATTCGGCGCCCTGTTATTTCTGCTGGCCTCCGGTTTTTCGCTGATTTTTGGGGTCATGGGCATCCTCAACGTATCTCACGGCGCACTATACATGGTTGGTGCCTATATTGGCTGGACCATAGCCGTTAAATACGACTTGAACTACTGGCTCGCTGCTTTAGCGGGAGGGGTGGTTGCCGGGTTAATAAGCCTGGCTATGGAGCGAGGATTCTTTCGTAAACTGTACAAGCAATTTAACGAACAACTTTTGTTGACCTTCGGTTTCGTCTATATCCTGAACAACCTTGCCAGCTGGATTTGGGGTCCGTTATATAAAGCGCCATTTGTAGCCCCCTTTCTTGCCGGCTCTTTCAGTATCATGGGCCGGGCGTATCCTACCTCGCGGATCGCTATTATTATCATCGGTTTAATCTGTGTGGCGGTTTTATGGTGGCTGCAAGACAAGACACGAGTCGGCGCCATCGTGCGGGCGGGGATGGATGATAAAGAGATGACCCTAGGACTAGGCATAAACCTGAACCTGGTCTATACCGCTGTCTTCTTCCTCGGGTCATTCATGGCCGGGTTCGCCGGCGTGATGGGAGCCCAGCTGTTAGGGGTACACCCTGAGATTAGCATGGAGATTTTACTCCTAGCGCTGGCCGTAGTCATTATCGGTGGCGTAGGTTCAATACAAGGAGCTCTACTCGGCGCCATGCTGATTGGCATTATTGACGCCTTTGGCAAAGCCTTGTTTCCCGAGTTTGCCATGTTCACGATTTACCTGGCCATGATAGTTGTCCTGCTAATCAAACCATCCGGTCTTCTGGGGAGAGCGGTTTAAGATGGGAACGGCTAAACAAAAATCCTCCGGGTTTCTGTGGCAAGGGCAACTCATTCGCTTTGCCCCTCACATTATCGGTGGCGTAATCTTTATTCTTCTAGTACCCTTCCTGCCCACCTATATTCAAAGCCTGATGACAAAGATACTCATTTTTGCCATCTTTGCCATGAGTTTGGATCTTCTTATGGGGTATGCAGGGGTTTTGTCTTTAGGGCATGCAGCTTATTTTGGAGTAGCCGGTTATGCCGTTGGCATTTTGATGGTACATTACGGTATTAACAGCTTTTGGATAAGTGCGCCCTTAGCCATCCTGCTATCAACGCTTGTTGCTGCCATCTTTGGCATTATCGTACTTCAGGTAAGGGGGATATACTGCATATTAGTCACCTTTGCACTGGGGCAGCTGCTTTACAGTATCGCCATGAAGTGGCGTTCTGTGACTAACGGTGAATACGGTTTGACGGGTATAATTCGCCCAGACCTGGGTTTACCCCATTTTACCTGGCATACCACCAGTTTCTACTATTTCGTTTTCATAGTTTTCGCCATTTGTTTTTTCCTCTTATATCGGCTGGTGAAATCCCCCCTCGGCCTGGCCCTGCAAGGCATACGTGAAGGTGAATCCCGGATGTCCGCCTTAGGTTACAATACGTGGCTCTACAAATATATCGCCTTTGTAATTGCCGGAATGTTCGCCGGAGTAGCCGGTGTACTGTTTGCCTACCATAACGGGATTATGGTGCCTCCCAACCTGGATGTTGCCACCTCCGGTTTCGTGATGCTGATGATAATTGCCGGCGGTATGGGGACACTCTACGGCTCACTCATCGGCGCAGCCGTGTTAATAATCATCCAATTTTATGCTGGTGTATTGACCCCCGAGCGCTGGCCTCTAATCCTGGGTGGCGCTTTCGTACTGACAATTATGTATGCTCGTGCCGGAATCGGCGTTTATCTGTACAAACTCTACAAGAAAGCGTTACTGGCATGGAAGCCCTGAAGATTGACAGCCTGACCAAGAGATTTGGCGGTGTTTACGCACTAAAGAATGTGTCTTTTAGTGTGGAGGCCGGCAATAGATTAGCCATTATCGGGCCTAATGGAGCCGGCAAAACTACTTTATTCAACATACTCAATGGCCAGCTAACAGCCACATCCGGCCGAATGTACTTCTACGGGCAAGATATCAGCAAGATGGCCACGCATCGCCGTGCCGACCTTGGCCTAGCCCGTTCCTTCCAGGTGTCCAACCTCTTCTTTAACCTTACCGTACTGGATAACGTCTTACTGGCCATTCAAGGCACCGAAAGCCACCGCTTTCAGGTATTCCGCTTAACTACTGCCTATAAGGATATGTTCACTAAAGCCCAACAGCTGCTAAGCTCGGTGGATTTATGGGGAAAGAGAAACGACCTCGTGCAGAATATATCTCACGGAGAGCAACGGAATTTGGAAATCGCTCTCAGTCTGGCCTCAGAGCCAAGGTTATTGTTGCTTGACGAGCCCACCGCTGGCTTAACAGCTGCCGAAAGCGCTAATATCATCGAAATGATACGTAAACTGGGGGCAGATACTACAGTGCTTATTGTCGCTCATGACATGGACGTAGTGTTTGGTGTAGCCAATCGGATTGTCGTTCTGCACTATGGGCAACTGATAGCCGAGGGAACACCGGAGGAAATCCAGGCTAACTCTAAAGTTAAGGAAATCTACATGGGGAACGAGGAGGGAGCCGATAATGCTGGAGTTGATTGACATCCACACTTATTACTGGGAAAGCCATATACTCCAGGGGGTTTCGTTAGAGGTCAAAGAGGACTCTATAGTAGCTCTTATGGGCCTTAATGGAATGGGTAAAACGACCACTATCCGTTCAATTATTGGTTTCACTCCTCCACGCCGCGGAGTAATCCGTTTTAAGGGCAGGAACTTAACCGGTTTACCGCCCTACAAGATTGCACAAATGGGTATAGGCTTAGTCCCCCAGGGACGGCATATTTTCCCATCACTAAGCGTGGAAGAAAATCTTACCATGTCAGCAAGAAACGCTGCTAAACCCGGAGCCTGGTCTATAGATAAGGTGTATTCTATTTTTCCGGTTCTGAAGGAGCGGGCCAAATATAGGGGTAATCTGCTTAGTGGCGGGGAGCAGCAAATGCTGGCCATTAGCCGAGCATTAATGACCAACCCCGATTTAATGTTAATGGATGAGCCTTCGGAGGGACTGGCCCCCATCCTTGTTAAGGAGGTCGGCCACATCATTACTCAGCTTAAGGAGAGCGGCCTTTCTATTCTACTGGTAGAACAGAACGTTGCCATGGCCTTAGCAGTAGCTGATTATGTCTACGTAATGAGTAAAGGTAAAATAATCTATGAGTCCACACCCCAGGAACTAAGAGATAATAAAGAGATGAGGAACAAATACCTTGGTGTAGCCAAGTGATAGCGCCTGAAATATAAGTAAAGGAGGTCTTCCAAAATGAGAGAAAAAACTATAGCAATGTCCCTGAAAAAAAAGAAGCGTGGGAAAGGAAAAAGTGATACACTCGGCGGACCTATTGTCTGGGATATAAACCCGGAACGCACCTCACTTATAGTAATTGATATGCAGAACGCCTTCGTTGACCCGCAAGGAGGCTTGTATTCTCCGAAGTTTAAGGAACAAGTACCCAGAATAAACAAGATAGCCGGGGCCTGCCGGGAACACGGGATATCGGTTATATGGGTGAAATATGCAACCCGGCCTGATTGCCTGGATTTAGGCTATACACTTATAATCACTCCTGAGGAAGCCCTTTCTTCCTCCATGTGGCATATTGAAGGTACTAAGGGTGCAGAGCTATACCCCGAACTTGAAATTCACCAAGAGGACATTATTGTCACCAAGAAAAGGTTTAGCGCGTTCATAGCGGGCTCTTCACCACTTGACCGGATTCTGCGTTTTATGGATAAAGACACGGTTATAATCGTCGGTGGCGCTACCAACGTCTGCTGTGGAACGACAGCCAGGGATGCAATGATGCTGGACTACAAGGTGATTTTCGTTGCCGATGCCAATGCCCCAATTACTTTACCGACAATGAAACACCATACGCCTGAAGAAATACACAAGGCAGAGCTGGCTAATCTGAGTACCTTCTTCGCAATGGTGTGCACGACCGAGGAACTCATAGCCGAAATCAGCAAGCTGCCCAAAACAGACCAGCCTGCAGCCTAAATACACTTAAAACGATTTAGAGCGAGGATTAGCTACTTCAGAGCAAAGCCGTAATAAACCTGTTATGGCTATCAGTTCAACTGAAATGTAAAGTAAGCCTGGAGCGCTACACGTAAAGGGGCCCCTAATTACAGCTGCTTGCCTTCCTTGAGGCGTTGTATCATTGACGGCAAGATATCCGAATAAACGGTGTGGTAAGAGCCCTTTAAGCATATTAGCTTCAATTCACTCCCCCACTTCTTTCCTGGCCCCTAGGATTAAGGAGTTGCGGGCTAAGCAGGACGAATTGAGCAAGGCCAGAGTTGTCGCCGAGGCGGAAATGAATTTGCAGGGCTGCCAACAACTCGATGCCAAGGCAGTTAGCGCCTACGCTACGGACCTTCGAAACATTCTAGAAGAAAGCGAAGTGGCCCAAAGGAAAGCTTTCCTGAGGTCATTCGTGAAGAAGATTGTTGTCGATAAGGAGAAGGCAAGACTTTACTACAAGCTTCCCGTGCCGCCTGACGGCAGGAGAATGGAAGAGGTGAGAGTTCTGCCTATTGACACCCCAAGTGGAGATAGGGGGATTCGAACCCCCGACCTCTGCCATGCGAGGGCAGCGCTCTCCCGATTGAGCTATATCCCCACCACAGCGATTATAGCATACGCCTTCCTTGCCAGCCACCACTACCGTTACTACACTGAAATTTGCCATGGAATACGGAGTCATCATCAGGCTGGGGGTTCGAGTCCCCCGCGGCTCACTTCCCCAATCTCAGGCTTTAGGGTTCCTCCAGGTTATTAAGCACCGTCGGTATCAACTCGGTAAGGGCGGGATGGATATGAAGGCCCTGGTCTATCTGGCCGCTGTGCCCGCCCGAAGTCATGGCATTAACCACCTCCTGAATCAGTACCGGGGCATAGGGCCCTATGATATGAAAACCCAGTATCTTTTCCGTCTCTTTTTCCACGATGGCCTTGGCCAGCCCCTCCGTTTCCATCATGGCTTCCCCCTTGGCCACATCGCTATATTTAGCCCGCCCCACCAGTATCTTATGGCCTTTGCGGGCGTTCTCCTCGGTAAGCCCCACCGAGGCAATCTGGGGGTGGGAATAAATGGCGTGGGGGACGGCGCTGTAGTCTATCTTAAAATTGGCGTCATGGAAGGCGTTATTGGCCGCTATTACCGCCTCCCGGTTGGCCACGTGGGTGAACATCTGCTGTCCGTTGGCGTCGCCGACGGCAAAAATATTCTTCCGGCTGGTCTCAAGACGCCGGTTGACCTTGATGAAACCCCGCTTATCCGTCTCAACTCCAGTATTTTCCACCTTTAATATATCGGCGTTAGACCTCCTCCCCACAGCAACGAGGACACCCTGCCCGCTGAAACTCTTTTCTTTGCCGGTCTTATTATCCTTCACCAGCACAGCCACGCCGTTACCCTTTTTCTTGACTTCGCTAGCCTGGGCGCCGGTGTGAATAGCCATGCGCCGGCTCAATGCTTTCCGCAAAAGCTCCGACATTTCCGGCTCCTCGGGCAGCACCAGCCGGTCGGCCATCTCCAGCATGGTAACTTTAGTGCCCATGGCGGCAAAGAAATGCCCGTACTCAACGGCAATGTAGCCGCCGCCGATGATAATCAAGCTATCCGGCCTGGCCTCTAGTTGCAACGCCGTCTCGTTGGTCAGATAGCTCTCGCCGTCCAGGCCCTTTATTGGCGGTATGAAAGGCCGCGCGCCTGAGGCGATGAAAATCTTTTTACCCTTGATTTTCTCCCCGCTAACCTCAAGGGTATAATCACCGGTAAAATGTCCCTCGCCCTGGTAAAAACCCAGCTTCCTGGCCTGATTAATGCCCTCCCTGATGTGGCTCTGGCCTTCTCGTATAAATTTCCTCATCCGCGCCATAATAGACTTAAAGTCAATATTGCTTATCTCCACCCCAATGCCCAGCTTCCCGGCTTCCTCTATCTCGACTACCCTGTCCGCCGGGTATATCAGCATTTTGGAGGGAATACAGCCCACGTTGAGGCAGGTTCCCCCCAGCGGCCCCCGCTCCACCAGAGCCGTCTTAAAACCGTGGGCTACCGCCTCGTCGGCAATAATGCTGCCGCAACCGGAGCCGATAACGATAACATCGTAGTTCTTCACCTTAAGCCCCCTCCGCCAGCAACCTCCTCAGCTCAACCACCATCTCCGGCACGTTAATCTTCATCGGGCACCTTACCTTGCACCGCCCGCAGGTCAGGCAGGTGTAGGCCAGTGCCGCCGCCTTTTCCTTATCTCCGGTTATCATGGCCGCCCAGACGGCGCCGATACCGGCAAAGTACTTATCGCCGAAGTGACCGGCCGTCACCCCGAAAACGGGGCATTCGTAGAGACAGCCGCCGCACCTCAGGCAGTAGAGTACCTGGCTCAAGCTCGGATGCTGGGCTAACTCAACCCTGCCCCCGTCCAGAAAGATAACGTGGAACTCTTTGGGCCCGTGGACGCCGTAGGTTATCACCCTCTCAATATCGCCGGTGCAGCTGGGGCCGGAGACGACGCTTACATACTGGGGAATAGTATAATTGGCAAACCGCCAGGTAACCTCGGCCACCTTCCAGGCTTCGGTCAGGGTAGGCACCAGCTTTTCCATGCCCACCAGGGCGATATGGACCGGCGGGGCGCCGGTGGCGAGGCGAATATTGCCCTCATTCTCAATAAGAAACAGCGAGCCGGTCTCGGCGGCAACCACGTTGGAGCCGCTAATGCCAATGTCCGCCTTAAAGAACTTCTCCCTGAGTAGCTTCCGGGCGGTGGCCACCAGTACCTCGACATCGGCCGGTAGCTCCTGGCCGGTAATCTCGGAAAAAAGTTTGGCGACATCTTCCTTGGGCACATGAACCGCCGGCGCCAGGATGTGCATCGGCCTTGAACCCAGCTTCTGCACGATAAACTCGCCCAGGTCAGTCTCGTAGACCTCGTTGCCTCCCTCCTCCAGGTGCTCCCTTAAGCCTATCTCCTCGGAGGTCATGCTCTTGGCCTTGACGACGAGCTTGCCGCTGCCTACCAGCCCCCCGATAATATTCAGGGCGTCTTCGGCGGTTCTAGCGATATAGGTTTGACCGTGGTTAGCCTCGATGGCCTGGCACGCCTGCTCCACCAGTTTTTCCATATTACCAATGGCCTTTTCCTTTATCTCCCTGACCTCTTCCGCCAGCTTGACGGTCTGGGGAAATTTTTTAAGGGCTTCACTGATATTAGGCCGGTATCTATTGATTGACCGTGACAGCGCCAGCCTTATCCTATCGTTATGGGCGGCGTCCATTATCTCTTTTTTATACTCGTCAAAGACAGACATTCGGTTCACCCTCCCATAGCCATAGCCAATACCTGGGCTAGGTCAAGGACTTCCACGTCCTTAACCTTCATAGCTTTAAGCCCATCTTCCAGCTGCATAACACAGCCGGGGCAGTGGGTAACGATAACTTTAGCGCCGGTTTCAACCAATTCCTTAACCCGGTTGACCGCCAGAATCTGGCTTAACTCGGGGAAAACCACCTCAAAACCGCCCCCGCCCCCACAGCAGGTAGACCACTCACCATGAGTCCAATCGGGCTCAACCAGCTCAATACCCTTGATAGATTTAAGTATCCGGCGCGGCTCCTCTATAAGCCCTAAATAACGGGAGAGCTGGCAGGGGTCATGATAAACCACCCTGACCTCACGGGGAAAGCGCAACTGGCGGGATTCAACCCCCTCCAGAACCACCTGCAGAAAATGCTTTACCTCCAGGTCATAGCCCGGTACATGTTTGGGAATCAACTCAGCCAGGGTATAGGTACAGGAGGGCACGATGCCGATAATCCGCTTCACCCCGCGGGCTTTAAGCGTTTTATACAGATTCCGGGCGTTCCGGGCAAACTCTTTTTCCAGCCCGGTATAGTGCAGGATTCCCCCGCAGCACGGCTCATCCTCAGCCAGATAGCCGAACTCAACCCCCAGCTCTTTTAGCACCCCGACGGCATCCCTCAAAGGTTGGGCGTCGGAGTCGCTATCCTTGGCCGCCAGCCGGCGGTAAATCTGCGCCGGGTCAATACCCAGCTTTTTGGTAAAGCCAGCCAGGCCCATGGGCAACTCAGCACCGATGGGGCTTTTATCCAGCTTCCTTATCATAGACATTAAAGATTGCAGGCTGGCGTTATACTGATAGCCGCAACCGGCGAAGAATATGGTCTCGGCTTCCTGCGGCAGATTGAGGCTTTTAGCCCACCTGGCCCCGGTTTCTTTCGGGGCACCAAGCAGGTTTTGCTTTGAGGTAATATTATCGGCTACATAAACCAGGCCGGGAGGAATCAAACCATCAGTTTTCTTGTTCATCTAATATCCCAAATGGCTTAAAGCCAAAAAGATGCTAACTTGGGAGTCATATATTTGAAGCAAGGCGGTTAAGAGTGATTCAGGTGCCCTTTAACCAGCTCTACCACCTCGGCGGGGTACATGGCAACATCCACCCCCACATCCCTGAGAGCAGCCATTTTACTCTGGGGTGTCCCCATACCATGCTCACCATGAATGATGGCGCCGGCATGCCCCATCTTTTTTCCTTCAGGGGCGTTGTGGCCGGCAATATAGGTCACCACCGGTTTGGTCATCCAGCGGTCGATAAACTGGGCCGCATTCTCTTCCTGGATACCCCCCACCTCACCGACAATAACTACCAAATCGGTATTCGGGTCCTTTTCAAAAAGCCTCAGCAGCTCAGGTATGCTGGTAAATACCACCGAATCGGCCCCCATACCGACCACGGTACTCTGGCCGAAGCCGGCAGTTGCCAGGTTGATACTAATCTCATAAGACAGGGTGCCGCTCCGGGAAATCACGCCGACGCGGCCGGGAGAAAACATGTTGGCCGGCATTATCCCCATCTTGGCCTCACCGACAGTAATAATGCCGGGAGTAGTGGGGCCGATAATTCGCGTCTCGCGCTCGCTGGCATACTCCCTGATTTCCATGACATCGTGGACCGGTATGTGCTCGGTAATAACGACGATAAGGCTGATGCCAGCGTCAATATTCTGCCGGGCGGCTTCCTTGAACGCTTTCGGCGGGATAAAGAAGACCGAAGCTTCCGCCCCCCACTCGGCAACAGCCTCAGCAACGGTATCATAAACCGGAACACCCTCCACCTCCTCACCCCCCTTACCCGGGGTGACACCGGCCACAATGTTGGTGCCGTAATCCAGCATCCACTTGGTCTGGACCCGGCCTATCCGGCCGGTAATGCCCTGCACCAGAACCTTGGTCTCCCGGTTAAGCAGGATGCTCACTTACCGCCCTCCAGCAGGCGGGCAAGCTGCTCCACCCCCTCCTCCGTAGAGACATCGTTGACCACATGAACGCCGTGCTTCCGGAAAATCTCCCAGGTCTCCTCCTGGTGATTACCCAGGGCTTTAGCTACCACCGGTATTTTAACCCCGTGTTCCTTCATATATTTAACAACCCCCTCGGCGCCTTCGTGGATAGGGTTAATTCCCCCATAGACATTGATAAACACCGCCTTTATTCCTTCCTTCTGCAAAACCAGGTCCATAACATTATAGAGAAGGTCAGCGGTAATAGCTCCGCCCGTTTCCAGGAAGTTAGCCGGGCGCAGCCGGCGGCTGATGATGTCCATACTGGCCATGCCCAGACCGGCACCGCTGGCGATGATGGCTATATCCCCGTCAAGCTCAATATAGCTAACCCCAATCTCACGTCCTTTACGCTCCAGGACGTTAGGAATGCGGCCATCCAGACTCAAAGTGAGTTCAGGGTGGCGGTAGAGGCTATCGTCGTCAATTTCAATTTTAGCATCCAGAGCCAGATAATCACCCTTCGTAGTCCGGGCCAGCGGGTTGATTTCGGCAACCAAGGCGTCATACTTACGGAAAACGCCGTACAGTGCACAGAGCATATTAGCCACCCGGGCCATCTCAGCCCCCTGCAAGCCCACCCCCCGGCACATTCGCCTGGCCTCGGAGGGAAGCAGCCCCTGGTTAATAGAAATGTAGCGGGAAACGACCTCCTCAGGGCGCTCCCTGGCTAACAAGTCAACCGAAACACCACCAGCCGGGCTGATAATAGCCACCGGGGTGCCATGATATTCATCTACAGTGACCGCCAGGTAGAACTCCAGGGCTCTATCCACCCTGGGGGTAATCATTACCTGCGGCACCGGCCAGCCCCTGATTGACAAGCCCAGTATGCGGCGACTAGCCTCCTCTACCTCATCCAGGGAATGGGCAGTCTGTACTCCTCCCGCCAGCCAGCGCCCACCGGTCAGCACCTGGGCCTTCACCACCACCGGCAGCCCCATTGCCTCCGCCCCTGCCCGCGCTTTCTCAGGAGTAGCTGCCAGGATGTAATCAAGAACAGGTATGCCCTCACGGCGGAGCAAATCGTTGCCTTCAAACTCGTACAGCTTCATAACGGCAACTGCAATCTTACACAATTACCAAGGGTTAAGTCAAACTGGCAAACCCAAACCTCCCTCGCCCAAAATTTTACAACCGGTCTGGCTACATGCTAAAATTATCAGGCCTGATTCTGGTTTAACCTGACCTGTTTCAAGGAGGACAGAAAAGACTAATGGCGCTTAAAACAGCTGAACAATACTATGAATCGCTGAAAGAGCTGAGCCCCACCACCTATATTTTAGGAGAAAAGGTAGAAAAAGCTTACCAGCACCCGCTGATAAAGCATATGGCCGCCGCAGTGGCCAAGACCTACGAGATGGAAAACGACCCGGAGGGTAAAAAATTCCTGGTAACCAAATCTAACCTTACCGGCGAAGAAGTCAGCCGCTTCGTCGCCTTTTATACAAGCCCGGACGACCTGTTAACCAAGGTAAGAATGCTCAAATTCCTGTCTCAGAGGATTGGCGGCTGCTACATGCGCTGTACCGGCATGGACGCTATAAACGCCGTCGGCATAGAGACCTATAACTGCGACCAAAAACACAAAACGGAGTACTGGCCCCGGCTGCAGGAGTTCACTAAGTTCGTCCAGAAGGAAGACCTTGTGGTCTTCAGCGGGGTCACCGATGTCAAAGGAGACAGGTCGCTAAGACCTTCGGAACAGAAAGACCCCGACATGTACCTGCACGTGGTCGATAGAAATAAAGACGGTATCACGGTCAGGGGCGCTAAAATACACCAGACCGGCTCCATGTGCGCGCACTGGGGGCTGATTGTGCCCACCAGGGAAATGCGCGAGGCGGATAAGGACTACGCCGTCTGCTTTGCCGTTCCCAATGACGCTGAAGGCCTGATTCACGTCTATGGACGGGGCACACTGGAAGCCCAACCCCTCCAGGGCTGCGACCTGGGCAACGCCGAGTTCAGCAAGTTCTCGCCCATGGTCATCTTCAACGATGTCTTCGTGCCCTGGGAGCGCGTCTTCCTGTGCGGGGAATACGAGTATGCCGGTAACATGGTACGGAACTTCGGCAACTACCACCGCCACTCCCACGGCGGCTGCAAGTGCGGTGTTGGTGACGTGCTCATCGGCGCTGCCGCCACCGCCGCCGACTACAACGGCCTGCCCAAGATATCCCACATACGGAACAAGCTGGCCGAGATGCTAAAAGTAACCGAGGCTATCTACGGCTGCTCTATAGCCGCCTCGGTGGAGTCCACCGAGACCCCTTCCGGCATTTACACCGTTGACCCGGTGCTATCCAATACCTCCAAGCTATATGAAGGCAAGGAGCTGGCCGAGGTAATCCGGATGATGATTGAGATTGCCGGCGGTATGACCACCGACCTCCCCTCGGATAAGGATTTCGCCAACCCGGATATCGGCCCTCTGCTTACCAAGTACCTCAAGGGTGTAGAGGGCGTTTCCACCGCAGACAGGGTGCGCCTCTTCCGGCTCATCGAGAAACTGGCCTTTGAAAGCAGAGATATTGTCTCCAACATTCACGGCGCCGGCTCACCGGAGACCCACCGGATGACCATTCTGCGGAACGCCGATATTGAGTCAAAGAAAAAACTGGCCAAGAACCTGGCGGGCATCAAAGAATAACAAGATTACCTTCACAACTCCGGTTTGGCAATAAGGCAGAGTGCGTCCGGGGAGAGGACTCGCAGTCTCAACATTATGTCAATAATGTAGACTGGTGAAATTGATTTCTCCCCAGTCCACATGCTAATATTGAATATAAAATAATACCAGACCACAGAGGAGAAAAATGAAACAGTTACGCATTCCGGGACCCACCCCCTGCCCCCAAGAAGTAATGCAGGCAATGGGCCTCCAGATGATAAATCACCGCGGGCCGGAGTTCGCCCGGACACTAAACAACGTCACCGAAAAACTAAAGCAGCTGTTCCAGACCAAGAATGATGTTTTTCTGCTCTCCGGTTCCGGCACCGGGGGCCTGGAGGCAGCGGCGGTCAACACCATGTCCCCCGGGGATAAGGTGCTTTCGGTATCCATCGGCGTCTTCGGCGACCGCTTCGCCGCTATTTCTAAAGAATTCGGCGCCGAGATAATCCCCCTCAACTTTGAATGGGGCAAAGCCGCCGACCCCGACGCCGTGCGCAAGGCGCTCAAGGCTGACCCGGCCATAAAAACGGTGCTGGTCACCCACAATGAAACCTCAACCGGCGTCACCAACGACCTGGCATCTATAAGCTCGGTAGTCAAGGAGGCTGGTAAACTGCTGGTGGTCGATGCCATCAGCAGCCTTGGTTCAATCGACCTGCCGGTAGACAAGTGGCACTGCGATGTTACCGTCACCGGTTCCCAGAAGGGGTGGATGGTTCCCCCCGGGCTGGCTATGGTCAGCGTCAGCCAGGAGGGGTGGCAGGCCAACCAGAAAGCCAAAATGCCCCGCTTTTACTGGGACTTTGCCAAGGCCAAGAGCTACCTGGAAAAGGGGCAAACACCCTGGACGCCGGTCGTCTCGGTATTTTTCGCCCTGGAGGTGGCGCTGGATATGATACTTAAAGAGGGTATGGCCAATGTCTTCGCCCGCCACGCCCGGATGGGCAAAGCCGCCCGGGAAGGCGTAAAATCACTGGGGCTGTCCCCCTTTGCCGAAGAAAGCCATGCCTCCAACACCGTTACCTCCGTCGCCGGCTCGGGCGGGCTGGATACCAAGAAGATGCTCAAGATTCTGCGTGAGGAGCACGGTGTGGTACTGGCCGGCGGGCAGCAGAGACTGGACGGGCATATATTCCGTATCGGTCACCTGGGCTGGGCCACCGAAGATGACGTTAAAGAGGTAATATCAGCCATAAAGAAGGTACTGCCCCAGGCGGGTTTTAAGGAGTAACTAAACATGAAGGTCCTAATCGCCGACCCCATCTCCGAAAAAGGGATAGAAATTCTACACCAGCACGCTAAAGTTGATATCAAAACCGGGCTAAAAACCGAAGAATTAATATCCATAATCGGCGACTATGAAGCCCTGATGGTGCGCAGCCAGACCAAGGTCACCGCCGAGGTGATAGCCGCCGGCAAAAAGCTGCAGATTATCGGGCGGGCGGGTGTCGGCGTGGACAACGTTGATATTGAAGAAGCCACCCGGCGGGGCATCGTGGTGGTTAACGCCCCCACCGGCAACACCATATCCGCCGCCGAACACACCATTGCCCTCCTCCTCGCCCTGGCCCGCCACATCCCCCAGGCCAACGCCTCACTCAAATCCGGCGCCTGGAAACGAAGTGAATTCATGGGCACCGAGGTGAGAAACAAGACGCTGGGCATTCTCGGCCTGGGCAATGTCGGCTCGGAGGTAGCCCGGCGCGCCCGGGGCCTGGAAATGAAGCTAATCGCCAACGACCCCTTTATCTCGGCGGAACACGCCCGCAACCTGCAGGTAGAGCTGGTGCCGATGAAACAGCTTTTCAAAGAAGCCGATTTTATCACCCTGCACGCCCCATTAACCGCCAAAACCAAGGCAATGATTGGCGAGAAAGAGTTGGCCATGGTTAAACCCACGGTCAGAATCATCAACTGCGCCCGCGGCGCCCTCATCGACGAAGAAGCTCTGGCCAGGGCGGTCAAAGAAAAACGGGTAGCCGGCGCCGCCATAGACGTATTCCCCACCGAACCCACCACGGAAAGCGTCCTTTTCGAAAGCGATAATATCATTGTTACCCCCCACCTGGGCGCCTCCACCACCGAAGCCCAGGTCTTGGCCGCCCGGGACGTCGCCGAGCAGATTGTCGATGTCTTTAATGGACACCCGGCCAAATACGCGGTTAACGCCCCATTCATACCGGCGGAGATGCTTTCGGTGCTGGCGCCCTTCATCAACGTAGCCGCCACCGTGGGCCGGCTGGTCAGTCAGCTGGTTGAGGGGCAGGTGAGCGCCATCCAGATTAAATATAACGGCGATATTGCCGAATATGATACCAAGGCCCTCAAAGCCGCCGCCCTGGGCGGACTGCTGGAGCAGGTAAGCGAGGAGCGGGTCAACCTGGTCAACGCCGATATCGTGGCTAAAAAGCGCGGCCTGGCGGTGGTAGAGCAGGAAGAGGCTAAGAGTGAGAACTATGCCAGCCTGATTACGGTAGAAGCCACCACCAGCAAGGGGGTCATCACCGTCGCCGGAACGGTAATGCGCGGGCAAGTACACATCGTCCGAGTTGATAACTACTGGATTGATATTGTCCCCACCGGCGGCTACTTCCTGTTCTGCGACCACCTCGACCGCCCCGGCCTCATCGGCGCCGCTGGCAAAATAACCGGCGAAGCCGATATAAACATCAGCTTCATGCACTTAAGCCGCCTCAAGCCCCGGGGGCAGGCCCTGATGATACTGGCCCTTGACGAACCCCTGACCGAAAAACAGCGCCAGCAGGTACTGGCCCTAGACGACGTTTACTCCGCCAAAGTGGTAAAGCTGTAAGCAGTCACCCCGGGCAGGCCTTTAGAGCCACCGCTTTCTCCTGAAATAGACTATCATGGTGGCGCCGATAGTTGCCATTACCAGCAAGATGGCAAAGTAACCCCACTGCCACCCCAGCTCCGGCATAAAGCTGAAATTCATGCCGTAAACGCCGGCAACAAAGGTAAGCGGTATAAATATGGCGGCGAAGATGGTCAGCACCTTCATCACTTCGTTCATCTTGTTGCTGATGATGGAAAGATAAACATCAAGCATACCGGAAAGCATGTCCCGGTAGCTCTCCACGGTATCAATAATCTGGATGGTGTGGTCATAAACATCCCTGAGGTATATAAGTGTTGATTCATTAATAAGCGATGATTCCCCCCTCTCCAGTGAATTGACCACCTCCCGCAGCGGCCATACGGACTTGCGCAGGAATATCATCTCCTTCTTGAAGGCGCGGATAGTCTGTAATGTGGCTATATCAGGCTCTGTGGCCAGTTCCTGTTCGGTCTCCTCTATCTTTTCTCCAAGCTGCTCCAGAATCACGAAATAGTTGTCAACGATGCTGTCAAGTAAGGCATAGGCAAGGTAATCGGCCCCCGCCTTCCTCACACGACCCTTGCCCTTTCTTATTCTCTCTCTTAAGGGCTCGAAAATATCGCCCACGCGCTCCTGAAAGGAAATAACGAAATTTTCGCCGAATATCAGGCTGACCTGCTCTGATTCTAACTCGCCCTTCTCCTTATTATAGTAAAGCATCTTCAAAGTGATAAAAATGTGGTCCCCGAAGTCCTCCAGTTTGGGGCGTTGTACGGTATGCACAATGTCCTCCAGTACAAGGGGATGCAGGCCGAATTTTTTCCCTATCTTTTCCACCACCTCCAGGTCATGGAGGCCATCTATGTTTATCCAGCTGATAGTAGGCTTGTCTTTAAAAGGGAAACACTCTTCAACTTTTTCCACTTCCTTCTCTTCAAGCTGCGTTTCATCGTAGTCGATGATTCTAATCCTTACCTTTTCAACCTTCTTCTCCCCTGTATAGACAAGGGTGCCGGGAACAAGGCCTGCCTTTTGCTTTGCCCTCCTCATCACCAATCTGGGCATTACCGTTCACCTCCTCCGCTTAATGTTTTAGATGTCTCTTCGTTGCCAAAACTCGCCTTGAAGAAACCGGCGATTCTCCGGCTGATAAGAGGATACCACAACCAGATGGTAGCGTGGGTAGCCGGGAGCCACATTATATCCGGCCGGCCGCATGCCCTCCAGAAATCGAGGGCGGCTTCGGCGGAAATAGCCTCATCCCAGCGGGCGTTAATCATTAAAAGCGGGCGCTTTCGCAGTATATGGGCATAGGTCATCGGGTCAATCAGAAAACCCTTCCGGGCGGGAGTGACATGGTCAACCCCCTTTTCGGCCACTTCGGCAAGGTATTGCTTATAAGACTGCTGAATGCTCTGGTATTCCGCCTCGGTGCGCCGGTAATCCTTGATGATGGTACTGAGCCGGCTCATATGGTTAATCTTTTCGCTGTTACCGGCCGATACGATAAACACGCCGGCGCCGACGCGCTGGTCTATCCCCATAGCTATGGCCGATATAAAACCGCCAAAGCTTATCCCCACCACCGCTATCTTCCCCCCGTCTACCTCCGCCCGTCCACCCGCCCAATCAATCACCTGGCGCACCTCAATCACCGAAGTCTGGTATATCTGGAACCATTCCTCAGAGTTAAAGACGGGATACCGCCCTTTCATATCTTCCGTCAGGCGGCTTGAGTGTAAGAAGAGGTATAGAACCAGGCAGGCGGTGCCGTTACTGGCTAGAGATTTGGCCAGGAGCTTGCAGGGAATTACGCTGTGGTCTCCCATTCCGTGAAGCAGGATAACCAGCGGTACGGGGCCCTGCTCCTTAGGTTGGAAGTACTCGCCCCTAACGATGCTGCTTTCCCACTGGCCGTTGTGAAAAGCCGAAGGAAAGTCAACCAGATAGGAAGACCACTTAGCGGCCACTTTCTTCAAACGCAGGTTGAAGCTCAGCTCGCCGCTCTGATAAATATACGGGTCCAATGTTTTGGCCTTTTTATGTCAACTGCCGGTAGAGTTAAACCGGGCTAGGTAGCTCTTAACAAAGTCCACAGCGGCTAACGGCGTGGGGTCGGTTTCGTTTAACATCGCCAGGTAGAAGCTGACGTAGTCCCCAAAAAGAACCAGGCTCATCACCTGGGCCAGGGCCGTTTCCCCCTTCGCTTCCACCACCTCATGGCCAACCCCTGACCTGACCAGCAGTTCAACCGTGGCCTCATAGTGAAGTCGGCTCCGGGGGCTCAAAAGGGCGGAATGCAGCAAAACCACAAATACCCTATCCCTTACTTCAGGGGGAAAATCATAACCCGCCACAGCATTATGATTTAGCTCGGGGAAAAGCTCAAAGAAAGCCCAGGCCTTGCTGTTCTCGTTGAGCTGGTTTTTCCAGCGCCGCCCCACCTCCGCAAGTATCTCGCCGCTATATATTACAGCCAGACGCCCCCGCAGCCTGGCCGCCAGCTGCTTGGCCGGGTTGGAAGCAAGGGGAACGGTCTCCACCAGCTCCCCGGCAAGCTTATCCAAAACTCGCAGCGCCTGCTTTAAATCGGCTGATTTATCACCGAGCAGACCCAGCTTCTGAAAGATGCTCACCAGAGGGACGAAACTGTGGGGAAAGGCGGCGCGGGGAGGTGCCTGGTAATCTATGCTAAAGACGGGCACACCCTCTTTTTCCGCCAGTTTTTTAAGCTTGCCACCGGCGGTGATGACCAGCTTTTTAGCCGGGGTCTGGAGTGATGCAGTGAAGGCGGATAGTGTCTCCTCGGTATTCCCCGAATAACTTGAGGCAATAACCAGGGTGTTCCGGTCAACCAGCGGGGGCAGACCGTAGTCCCGGTGTACCCAGACCGGCACCTTGCTTTCCGCCAGAGCCAGGCGGCGCACCATGTCACCACCGATAGCCGAACCACCCATCCCCAGGATAAAAACCTTATCTACCAGGCTGTATTCCGGAGGCAGGCCAAACTTCAAGGCCTTCTCCCAGGCCAACCGGCATTGCTCGGGAAACTGGTGCAGGTGGTCAAGCATCCCCGAGGCATCAAACTGTCGGTAAATCAGGAGGTCATCCAAATCAACCATGGCTAACCCACCGTCTCTGGAATCATAAGTGCCCTATTATAGCACCCAAAACCGACAAGCTCAATGGAATATGGCAGAGCCAAAGCCAACCTTTACAAAGCTGAATATCGGGGCTAAAATAGGTATGATTCGGGCGGTTAGCTCAGTGGTTAGAGCGCTTGCTTCACACGCAAGAGGTCACTGGTTCAAGTCCAGTACCGCCCACCATAGTTGCAGTTCTATCCGGGGAACCGGAACTGAGGGAGTTGCTGGAGGCGCTGCTGGGACCGGAAGGGAGGCGGAGGTTGGCATTAAAGAATAAGACCAATGATGAGCTATTTGCCCTCTACGAGGCCGAGCTAATCCTCAAGATCCACAACACCAGGAACCTCGAGAACGACAGGCGGCTGCTGACCAAGTTTCACTCGTACCTGAACGACTCTTCACCATCACCAGAACTGGCAAAGGGATTTATCAGCCAATTTTCCAGCAAGAAACCAGGAACCCTTGCCCGCTATGCTGCCACCATAAAGTCGTTCATGAAGTGGTGCGGCGAGCCAATGGACAACTTCAAGGTGAAGGTGCCCAAGACCCTGCCACCGTACACCGAGAACAGCGACATTGAAAAGCTGTTTGCCGCCGTGGAGAACAAGAAGAATCACAAGGGCTCCATCGTGCGGGACAGCCTGCTGCTGACAGTCGCGCTCAAAACAGGCATGAGGCGAGCTGAGCTGGCCAACCTGGAGCCGAAGGACATACACGCCGACTTTCTGATCGTTAGAGGCGGCAAGGGGGGCAAAGACCGAATGATACCCCTGGCGCCAGCTACTGCCGAGAGGCTCAAGAACTTCATCGAGGGCATGGAGCCCCACGAGAAGGTGTTTAAGCTAAAGGCTACCACCATATCCAACAAGATAACACGGCTCGCTCAGAAGGCGGGGCTCAAAGGATTCCACGCCCACCAGCTCAGGCACAAATTCGCCACCGACCTGCTGGAGAAGGGCGCTAACATCAAGGTCGTCCAAGAGTTGCTGGGGCACGCAGACCTCGGCACCACCCAGGTCTACCTCTCCATCGTCGACCAGGGTCTTCACGATGCGATATCTCTGCTCGACAAGGAAGAAGAAGACGATGGACCGATGTTCATCGACCCGCACACGGGCCATAAATGGCCTAGAACTTACTGACAGGCGACAGGGAGACCTTGGGAGCTATTAACTTCATATTAGTAAGTCACGACTTTTATGGGTCAAGGCTTTTTTTATGGGTTATGAACCCATAATCTCATAAAAATATCCCGTAAATCCCTATCGAATTCCTATCAAATGCCCGTCAAATACTTATCAAATGCTTATCTATATAAAAGCGATAACAACATAGATTTTTTACATGAAAAAGCCAAAATCAGGTTCTTTCTCGTCGTTAGAATTGGTTTTTTACATGAAAAATCGAAATCAGGTGCTTCTCCCGTCGTTAGAAAAGGTCATAGAACATTGCAAGCTAATATACTATTGATATAGTATCCTGTTAATCCAATAGGTAACAAAATGGCCTTTTGTTACCTGCTGATGTATTTGTACCCTTTCATAACAAAAGCCCATACTTCCCACAAGCTCGCACCTTCGGCTTTCTTTATTATTCTAACCCTTTCAAGTCCATCATCCTCTGCTTCCCTAGCAATACTCTCCGCCGCCTTCCTGCTTTTTACAGTTGATATTACTTTGTAAGTCTTACCTAACGCCATTCTTTATTTACCTCCGTTCAACCTGGATTCTAGGGGCTAGGATTGAACAGTGTCGAGATAATTGTCAATGGTTATCGCCACCAAATAACAATGCAATAAATCGTACGACCAAAATAACTTTGTAAGAATTCATGCCGTCATTCTTCGGCTATTATCGGCAATTCGACAAAGAACGTAGTCCCTTTACCCGGTTTGCTTTTGGCGTATATCTTGCCGCCATGCTCGGTTACGATACCGTGGCAGACGCTAAGCCCCAACCCGGTGCCGCCTCTTTCTCCCTTGGTGGTGAAAAAGGGGTCAAAGACATTTTCGAGGCGTTCAGCGGGAATGCCGGGGCCGTCATCAGTAAACGTGGTCCTGACATACCTCTTATTTTTCTCAGTCTTGATAGTGAATTTTCCGCCACTGTTTGCCTCTGTCATGGCCTGTTCGGCGTTCAGAATGAGGTTTAAGAAGACCTCCTGTATCTGGTGAAAATCGAGCATTATCTCGGGTAGGTTGGGAGCCATGTTAGTTATAACTTCAATATTGCTGGTTCTCAGTTCGTAAGCCCTCAATTCCAGGGCGCCTTGTACAATATTATTTACGCCCGAATATTCCTTCTTTGTTTGGCGGCGGCGGGCAAAGGTGAGGAGGTTTTGTACTATCTTGGCGGCTCTTTCGGTTTCGGTGTAGATTCTTTTTAAGTCTTGGCTGGCTTCCTCATCGGTGCTTTTTCTCAACAACCGCTGGGAGAATCCCAGTACGCCGGTAAGTGGATTATTTAGCTGGTGGGCAACACCGGCGGCCAACTCGCCGATAGCCGCTAGCCGGCTGGAGAGGTAAAGCTCTCGTTGCAGTTCCTTTTCCCTCTCCTCCGCCCGCTTGCGCTCGGTGATGTCTCTGCCGATAATGATGGGGCCAACCGGATTGCCCGAAGCGTCCCTTAGTATGCTAGCACTTAAATCAGCGGGAAACTCAGAGCCATCTGCCTTAAGCAGAGTGAATTCCGCGCTTTTAATTACTTCCCCCTCTATAACTTTCGGCAGATATTCGTATAATCTCTCACGGTCGCGGGGGACAAGAAATTCCAAGGCGTTTTTGCCCAACATTTCACCCTCGGAGGCGAAGCCGTGCATCTTGACGGCTCTTTCATTTACCTTGAGGATGGTGCCGTCCAGATTAGTCACCATTATGCCGTCGATGACCGCCTCGAACATCCTTTCCAGTTCCTCCTCGCTTCCCTTCAGCGCCTCCTCAGCCCGCTTGCGCTCCTTCACCTCGTGCTGACTCTCATTATACAACCGTACATTTTCCAGGTTAGTGCCCATTTGGTTGCATATGGCATAGATTAACTGCTTATCCTCACTGGTGTAGGGTTGTTCCGAGAGCTTTTTACCCAGAATGAGTATCCCTGATAATTGACCGGTAGGTGCCTTCAGGGGTGAAATAAGCTCTGCCCCTATCTGTTCTAGGGTTTCCCTTTCTTTTGAGGTAGTGGCCTGTAATTGGGGAACGATTTCAATATCCTCGTACGATAGCATACTATTAGAGCGCTCCAGCCACTTAACCAAAGCACCATCCTTTTTCAAATGAATGACAGAGGCAGGGTTATCCGCACCATTGGTGTATGTTGCGATGAAGTCATTGCTAGGGGGTAATGGTTGTAAAAGATAGACGTTGGAACTCCGTAATGCCTTGGCAAGCAGATTGACCATAGTGGAACCCAGCCCGGCAGAGTCAGTGAGGCTCTGAGTCTGCTGGCTGAAGGTTTCCAGGGCTTTGAGGTAATCATATCTATCCCGATAGAACCATCGGTCAACCCAACGCTGAACCCATTGCCATAACTGTGGCAAGATAAGGGCTAACGTGATGGCCACAACGAAGTAAGCCCATGAGGAGAAGTCTCCTTCCTTGAATACCTTGGTGGCCAGCAGGAAGATAACTATGAAGGGAATAGCAATCACAGCGCTGGTCAAAACGTAGGCAGTACCTTTACGCAGGACAACACTGATATCCAAGAGGTTATGTTTTACGATAGCCACTGTGGTTAATAAGCAAAATATTATGTTACCAATTATGAAACCTGGGTATAAGGGCAAACCAAATGTTGGTAGAATATCAAACATCCCACCCAAAAACATAAAAACAACTCCCAGAATAATATACGCGATTCGGTTTTTTTGCTCGGCATTAAGCAAAGCTCTATAGCTCTTAACAAGGACTTGAAGCGCTATAAGCATTATTGCAAAGCTAAATATTGCGATGACAGGAAAAACAGGCCCAAAGATGGGAGCATAACCGTATGGTTTTAACTGCATACCTTTATGTACTAGGTCAGT
>Ga0315539_1000515_pt1 | contig 28899 bp, 21 predicted proteins | sample SalMarSW160150MG_FD_203097 | JGI IMG/M metagenome (GOLD analysis project Ga0315539, IMG submission 203097) | Salt marsh sediment microbial communities from the Plum Island Ecosystem LTER, Massachusetts, United States - Salt Marsh Sediment SW1601-150 ...
GGGGATGCGCTGGAGTCGGGCAGGGATAGAACGACTGATCCCCATTCGTGGAGCGATTATGGGTGACCGGTTTGATACAATGTGGCAGCAGGTTTACTCCAACTCGCCCCAAAACTGAAATGCTCCTGGGTATTCGGCGGCCCTAGCTCGTTGGACTGATAATTCGTTTGGTAAGCGGTTCATTTACGTTTCACGCTTCACGTTCGGTTTCTTCGCCTGTTTCCTCTGGTATATTAAAGCGGTAGCCCACCCCGCGCACCGTGCGCAAATAGGCCGGCGAGCTTGGGTTTCCTTCTATCTTCTCCCGCAGCCAGCGGATATGGACGTCCAAAGTCCGGGTATCGCCCAAGAAATCGGTTTTCCAGACCTTCTTTATCAAAAACTTGCGACTCAAAACTCGCCCTGGGCTGCGCATAAAAACTTTTAACAGTTCGAGTTCCTTGGGGGTCAATCTCCGCTCTCTGCTTCCATTGTTGACGCGGCGCGTCCCTAAGTTTAGAGTTAGCCTTCCCGCCTGCAGCACCTCGCCTTCGTCGCTCTTCAAAATGCTCCTGATACGGTTGAACAACTTGCGAGAGGTGAAGGGGGGGGCCAGGATAAAAGTGGCTCCCATCACATCCGTGCCTTCTTGGAACTCCGCCAGGATCAAGATAATGGGAATCTCCGCAACTTTTTCGTACAGTACCTGGCAGATTTTGGGCCCATCTATTTCGAGGGATGTGGCGTTCAATATGATTAGATCGGGCGTCTCAGAAGCAGCTTGCTGGACAGCTTCTTGCTCATTGCAAGCCAGCGATATCTCGTATTTCCCCCTTTGCAGGCTCTGGAGAATCCAATCTATTGGGGACCTGGCTTTTTCGACGAGCAAAATGCTGGCAGTCATTGCTTTTTCCTATACGGCTACAGAGACAGAGATATTCCTCACGATGAACTTCGGGCAGCAACGGCATTGCAGCAAGAAGGCGAAGATGAATAAGAAGGGTTTCGTCGAAGAGAATAAGCTACAGAGGAATATATTATAGCGCATTATTCGTTTTAAGGCAACTATGCGGAATCGCCATGATGGAGTAACAGACGTGTCTCACGATTGCCACTACTTGTAGTAGGTTGAGTCATTCAGAAACTCAACATCTTGCAGCTACGGTCTCTCGCCAGTTCTCGGACCCATGAAGCGAGCAATCACGTTTGTTGACCTTTTGCCCTCCCCGTAGTATAATCGTTTCGCCATGATGTACAGAAACAAGCTCCTGACCCTGATGGTAATTGTCGGTTTGTTTGGCCTTATGGTTGTTTTCTTCTGGCCGGTCGTTTTCGGCGGCAAAACCCTGCTGCCCGCTGACAACCTGTTCACCTTTGAGCCCTGGCGCTCCTTCGCCGATGAGTTCGGCATCTCCGTGCCTCACAACGAACTCCTGAGCGATCTGATCCTGGAGAACTACGCCTGGAAGCTCTTCATCGTCGAGTCTATCAAAGCCCGCCAGATCCCCCTCTGGAACCCTCACCTCTTCGCCGGCCTACCCTTCCTGGCGGCAGGCCAACATTCGGCGCTGTATCCCTTCAGCGTCCTCTTCTACATTTTGCCCATCGCCCGCGCCTATGGCTATTTCACCGTCCTGCAACTCTTCCTGGCTGGCCTGTTCGCCTTCATCTATGCTCGGGTCATTGGCCTGGGTCGCCTGGGAGCTGCGGTGACCGCCATCACCTACATGTTCAGCGCCTTCATGATTGTCAGCGTGGTCTTCACCATGATCATCGCTGCTGCCGCCTGGCTCCCCCTGCTTCTGGCGATGATAGAGCTGATCATCAAAAAGGCCGAGGGTAAAGCCTCCCCCCCAAAGTTGGGGGGGATTGAGGGGGAGCACTCTCCTCCACTCATCTACGTTGTTTGCGGCGCCATCGCCCTCGGCTTTCAACTGCTGGCTGGGCACGTCGAGATTTCCTACTACGTGCTGCTGGTCATGGCCTTCTATGCCGCCATCAGACTATTGCAAATCTGCAAATCTGCAAATCAGCAAATCGGCAGGATGGGGCGAGTTCTTTTCTGGTTGATGGTCATGGTCGTGCTGGGGCTGGCACTGGGGGCGGTGCAGCTTATCCCCCTCTACGAGCTGGTGAGCAGCAGCTTCCGACAGAGCTCAGCCAGTTACCAGCAGGTGGTAGGGTGGGCTTACCCCCTCCGACGCCTCATCGCCTTCCTTATCCCCGACTTTTTCGGCAACCCCAGCCATCACAGCTATTTCGACGTCTTTAACCAGCAGATGAGCCCTGTGACACGCGATTATTACGGTAATGCCATCAATACCATCTACTGGGGGATCAAGAACTACGTCGAGGGAGGCAGCTATGTTGGTATCCTGCCCTTGCTTCTGGCCCTGATCGCCGTTTTCAGACGACGCGACAAATACGTTTGGATTTTCGCTGGCCTGGCTGCCATCTCCCTGGCTTTTGCCTTCGGCACTCCTCTCTATGCCGTGCTCTTTTACCTCCTGCCCGGCGTCAAGCAGTTGCACTCACCGTTCCGCTGGATATTCCCCTACACGCTGAGCGTGGCGGTGCTGGCAGGGATCGGGGCACATCATTTCGAAATTCGAAATTCGAAATTCGAAATCGCTCGCAAGCTGGGCTGGCTCGCCCTTCTGGCCGGCCTCGGCTTGGTGGTCGCCTTGGCCCTCACCCTTTTTTTCCCGGATACGGTTATCCCCCTGGCCGAGCGGGTTATGCTCAGCCTGGCCAAGGCCCCCGAAGCCTTCGCCGACGGGCGGATGTTTTACTCCTACGAGCTCCGCAACCTGTTCATCTTCGGGCTACTCCTGGCCGCCAGCGGGGCGGTATTGCTCCTCGCTCGCTGCTCCCTCCGCCTGGGCAGGTATGAGTTGTGGAAGCCTGTGGCTTTGCTGGTGCTGATCGGCGATGTTTTCGTTTTCGGCTACGGCTTCAACCCGGCCGCCGATCCCGAGATCCTTGATTTCAAGCCGCCGGTGGTGGAGTTTCTCCAGCAGGATAAGGGCCTCTACCGCATCACCACCTACAATGCCCCCGGCGAGAAGACCTTCAACGCCAACGCGGGCATGTTCTATGAACTCGACGATGTGCGCGGCTACGACTCCATCATCCCTGAGCAGTACACCGATTACATGAGCCTCATCTATTCCCAGAGGGAACTGCAATACAACCGCATCGCCCCCATTTACACCGACCACTGCCAGGCATTGGATTCACCCCTTTTGGATCTGCTCAACGTCAAATACGTCCTGACCACCCAGGAGATCGAGAACCCCAAGTACACCCTGGTCTACGACGAGGAGGTGCGGGTCTACCGCAACGAGGGGGCCATGCCCCGCGCTTTCTCCCTGCCCGCAAGCTGCGCCGTTGTGACCGACGACGTAGCAGAGGCCCTGCGAACCTACGACCCACGCCTATACGTGATTCTCGAACAGCAAGCAGCCAACCTCCAATCTCCAATCTCCAACCTCCAATCTCCAACCTCCAACCTCCAACCCGCAACCATCACCTCCTACACCCCCAACCAAGTCTTCATTGACGTGGAGCTGGAAGAGCCGAGTTTCCTCGTCCTGGCCGACAGCTTTTTTCCTGGCTGGAAAGCCTTCCGCCGACCCCGAGGGGCAGGGGAGGATGAGGAGCAGGAGCTGGAGATCCACCGCGCCGATGGCAATTTCCGAGCGGTTTTCCTTCCATCTGGCCGCTGGACGGTGCGTTTCAAGTACACGCCGATGTCCGTCAAGCTAGGGCTGTTCGTCAGCTTCATGGCCGGGTTGATTCTCATCTTGCTGGTGGGTTACTGGCTATGGGGACGCTTCTATCGAGAGGGCGTCGAGGACTCCGACGCCAGGCGGGTGGCCAAGAATAGCCTGGCTCCCATCGCCCTTCAACTGGTGAACAAGCTCATCGAGACCGCCTTCGCGGCGCTGATGCTGCGCATCCTGGGCCCCGATGCCGCCGGCAAGTACTACTTCGCCATCACCATCTGGATCTGGCTGGACATCTTCACCACCTTTGGGTTGAACATCCTGCTGCAGCGGGAGGTGGCCAAGGATCGCGCCCTGGGCAACCAGTACCTGACCAACACCACCATCCTGCGCCTGATCCTCATCGCCGTCGCTGTGCCCCTCCTGGCCGTCTTCATCGGCGCACGCCAGCTCATCCGCCCCCTGGCTGACGACACCATCGTTGCCATCGTGCTCTTGGCTGTGGGCCTGCTCCCTGGCAGCCTGGCCAACGGCTTCACCGCTGTTTTCAACGCCTTCGAGAAGATGGAGTACCCGGCGGCTGTCACCACTGTGACCACGGTGCTCAAAGTCGTGCTGGGCACTCTGGTCTTGTTGTTAGGTCTGGGCTTCGTTGGCCTGGCGGGTCTCTCCATAGCGATCAACGTCATCACCGCGGCCATCCTCTTCTACCTGCTGATCCGCCACTTCTTCCGGCCGCACCTGGAGCTCGACTTCGCTCTCCAGCGGGGGATGTTCGACCTCTCCTGGCCGCTGATGCTCAACAATCTGTTTTCCTTTTCCTTCTTCAAGGTTGATGTGTTCCTCCTGGAAGCGATGCAGGGAAGCACGGTGGTCGGGCTGTACAGCGTGGCCTACAAATTCCTGGATGCCCTGAACATCCTCCCTGCCTCCTTCACCATCGCTGTCTTCCCCATCATGTCTCGCTATGCGGACTCAGCCAAAGACTCGCTGATGAGGGCCTATCTCCTGTCCGTCCGCCTGCTGGTCATCATCGCCCTGCCCGTCGCCATTGCCACCACCGCCCTGGCCGAGCCTTTGGTCTATCTCCTGGGCGGCTCCCAATATCTTCCCGATTCGCGGATCGCCCTGCAACTGATGATCTGGTCCATACCCCTTGGCTTCATCAACAGCGTCACCCACTACGTCCTCATCGCCCTCAATCAGCAGCGCTTCTTGACCAGAGCCTTCGCCATTGGCCTGGCCTTCACTGTCGTAGCTAACCTTGTCTTCATCCCCATCTACAGTTACCGAGCTTCGGCCCTCATCCACCTCTTTGCCGAATTGGCTCTGCTGCTGCCTTTCTACTATTGCCTGCGCAGGCATCTGTCCCCTGTGTCCTGGGGCAGGCTGCTCTGGCGGCCAGCCCTGGCCGCCGCGCTGATGGGCGGTCTGTTGGGGTTGTGGCAGGATACAAGCCTGCTTTTGACCGTGCCCCTGGGTGGCTTGATCTACCTCCTGGCCCTGATCCTATTGAGGACTTTCAGCGGGGAGGAAATAGCTCTGTTCAAGAGCTTGTTGTCTTTTGGCCCTTGGAGGGTGGAGCCGGCCTCTGATCTGCGCTGAGTTTAGAACAGCGGATTAGCAGGATTAACGGATTCTCTTGATCCGTTAATCCTGCCGATCCGCTGTTCTTCAATAAAAAAGACCGGGGACTGCCTTGCGGCAGGTAAACCTAGTTCAGCCCACGGAGTGGTTACCGTGAGGTCCCTAGGCCGCCCGATCTATGATTATTATACCAGAAAAACGGCGATTGTCAAGTTTATGGGGGGTACTACGTACTACGCCGCTTTTCTCTTTCTCCTCCACCGACGCCAGATCAGCCCCAGGATGAAGAAGGGAATGGCAATGACCACCAGGGTGGGCAGGGCGTAGATGATCAACCAGATGGCGGCATCTACAACGCGCTGGAGGGTTCTGATCAGGGTGCGCAGGGCATTGGCTGCGGTACCAGTTGGCCGCCAGCCGGCGACCACGAGGGGCTTGGCCAGCACGTCGGGGATCAATTCGACGTTGATGGTGGCCATAGCCGTCATCTTCTCCAGATATTGCATCCGCCCCTTGAGCTGCTCGATTTGCCCTCTGATGTTGGTGATCTCCCGGTACACGGCCAAGACATCCTCGGCCTTGCTCGTCCGCTCGCGCACTTCGGTGAGAAGCTCCAGCAACTCCGTCTCGGTGGCCTCCAGGTTGCGCAGCCGGGCGTCGAGGTCGGTGTACTCCTCGGTCACGTCCTGGGTGGAGACGTTTCTGTTCTCGACTCGGATAGCCAACTCCTTGAGACGTGCCATGGCCGCATCGAATTCCCCAGACGGCACGCGGATGGTCAGGCGGGCCCGCAGTTGGTCATCCTGGTACCAGGAACTGGAGTTGACCACGTAGCCCCCCAGGTCTTTGGCGATGGCCTCGACCTTCTCCAGGCTCTCCCCCGCGTCCTTCACGATCAGGGAGACGTCTCCCGTCCAGATGATCATGCGCTCTTCGACGGCCTCCAGCGCCCAATCCTCATCGACCAGGGGTGCGCTAGGCACAGCCGCCATTCCCCTCTCGACCACCACGGTCTCGACGACCGGCCTCTCGACCATTACCTCTTTCTCGACCACCTCAGGGGTCGGCGCAGCGCAGGCCACGACGGCGGCCAGCACAGCCACGACGGCGATTAAACAGAACACCTTTTTCATTTTGTTTTCCTCCTGTTGCGATAGAGTTGATGAGTCAACGAGTACTGAGGTGAGGTAATGAGGGAAGGATGAAGCTCGTTGCCTCATTGCTTGATCTCACTATTGAGACGCTGAAAGGGTCTGAAAAGTTCCTGCGACTTGCAACTTGCAAACTTGCAGCTTCCCCCTCACCAACCATACGCCAAACGCATAATGAGCCGCACTGGCAGACCACTTTCCACCATCCTGGCCTGAGTGGTTTCGATGGGATATGGGATGCGCCGATATTCCAGGGTGAGGTCGCTGCGCTCACGATCGGAATCGAGGATAGCGTAGCTGGCGCGGGGGTCGCCGTCGCGAGGCTGGCCCACGCTACCAGGGTTGATGATCAAACGATCTTCGCCCAGAGCCAGGGGACTACCATAGGAGGGTATCATCGTTTCGCCAGCCTGGTTGGGATGATCACGATAGATGACCGGAACGTGGGTGTGGCCAACAAAGCAAAACCTGGTGTCAAAATGCTCGAAGTTAGCCTGGGCGATAGCGGGATTCAGAATATACTCCCAGATGGGCTGGCGCGGGCTGCCGTGTACCAGGGTGAAGTCCTCTTCGACCAGGCTCTTGGGGAGTGTCTCCAGGTATTCCAGGTTGGAAGGTGACAACTGCTCCCTGGTCCAAAGGCAGGCCCTCTTAGCGTCGGGATTGAAATCCTCGGTGTCCATCTTGCCCAGCGCGGCCCAATCGTGATTGCCGACCACGCAGATGTGCGGTAGATCTCGCAGCCGCTCGACGCACTCGTTGGGGTCGGGGCCGTAGCCTACCACGTCGCCCAGGCACCAGACCTTGTCGAAAGGGCCAGCGTCGGCCAGGACGGCCTCGAAAGCTGCCAGATTGGAATGAATGTCGGAGATGATGAGGTAGCGCATCTTAAATCAGCAGGTCAACAAATCAGCAAGCATGAACAATGCTGGCGATCTTCTGCCCCAGGTGGACGCTGTAGTTCATGCCTCGGTCCTCAGGGTAGATTTGGGCGGTGTTGGCGAGATACAAGCCCTCGATCGGAGTCTGATGGTCGGGTACTTGCTGGGAGTAGTGGCAGGTGACGATGGGCTGTCCCGCGTCGTCGCGGAAAAGCCAGCTCTCCTCCACCCAATCCAGGTCGAATTCGGGATTGATCCGCTGCACGTGAGGCAAGTACTCTCGTAGGAGTTCGTCCTGGGAAAGGGAGAAAAGCGGGCTGTCCAAAGATAGGTAGTTGGAGAGGTACAAAACGTGCTTGCCGCCGTAGACCTCGGCTGGCATGTAGTTGGTGTGCTCGATGGCGGCCACGAACGGTATGCTGGGATCGCTGATGTTCATCCAATAGATGTGGCTGAGCGGTCGCTTCATCTTCAGCGCCAGGCAGAGCGCGCTCTGGTACTTGACGTGGCTCAGTTTCCCGACGTAGGCAGAGGGGAGCTCCGGCACCATCTCGGTGAAGGCGAAGGAGGGGGCAGTGGCGATGATGAGGTCAAAGTTTCGGGTTTCAGGTTTCAGGTTCCAGGTTGGACGCTCTTCTGAAACTTGAAACCTGAACCCTGGAACTTGGAACTGAAGTCCGATGGCTTTGCCATCTTCCACGACGACTCGCTCCACGGGGGCGTCGGTGTAGACCTCGCCTCCCATTTCCTGAATCTGCTTCTCTAGCTCGTCAATCAGGAGCTGGAAGCTGCCTTCCATGTAGCCCAGTTGCTCCTTCTGCATCCCTTTGGGGCGGGAGCCGAAGCGGAGGCGCATCTTCCCCCAGAACCAGGTCATGGATACCTCATCGTAGCTATCGCCGAACTTGCTTCTAAGCAGCGGCTCCCAGATGGCGTTGTAGACGCTTTTGCCCGCGTATTTCTCTAGCCACTCTTTAGCAGTGATGTCCTCGTACTTTCGCCAGTCGGCCTGGCGCTGGAGGTAGACGGAGACGAGGCCGGCCCACAGGCGGTTGGGCAGGCTCAACGGGGTAAAGCGCAGCAGGTCTAGCGGGGTGACAAAGTCGTAGACCTGGCCGCCGTGAAAGAGACCCACCCGGGAGTCAATCCAGCGCATCTTGGATGAGAGGCCCAGCCCGTTGATGAGCTTGATGATGGGGCGGTCGCTGGTGAAGAGATGGTGATAGAACTTCTCCAGGCGAGTCCCCTCGATGGGGAAAGTGCTGGCTTGGCCGCCCAGTTCCGCTTCTTTCTCGAAGACGGCTACGTCGTGTCCATTCTTAGCCAGCTCATAAGCCGCCGTCAGCCCGGCGATCCCCCCGCCGATGACGCCGATTTTCATCTATCCTCCTTAGCCATGTCGCCGGCCCTTTGCCTCCGCCGCCACTCCGAACTCCGCCCACGAGACGCTCTCCCGCCACATGTAATACGCTCCCAGCACCGTGATGGGGAACCACAACGCCGCGTGCAGGATCAGAGTGTAAGCCGTGGCCTCCTCAGGGTTTACGCCATAGGCTGCCAGCACCGCGATGCCAGGAGCATCGAAGGTGCCCACGTAGCCTGGGCTGGAGGGGATGGTGGTGGCCAGATTCACCACCCCGTTCATCAGCATCAGCACGTAGAAAGGCACGCTGAAATCGAAAGCGTGCATCACGAACCAGTACTTGACCGTCTCCGCCAGCCAGATCACCAACGAGGTGACGAAGATCATCAACACGTCCTTGCCGCTGCGCAGGGAGTGTAGGCCCTCCACGAATCGGTCCAGCAGTCCACGAGCTTGCTCCCGAAACCGCTCTGGCAACAGGCGCTCGATGAGCCAGTTATAGACCGCTTGCGAGCGCTGGGGCGAGGCGGCCATGACGAAGAAGACGCCCAGAGCGCCGAAGAAAAGCAAGCTGGCGAGGACGACCACCTGTCTGAGCCACAGCTGCATGGGGACGAGGGGCAGGGAGAAAAAGACGAACAGGAGCATGACCACGCCATCGAAAATGCGCTCCACCACGATGGTAGCCAGGGATGCGCTGACACTCACCCCTTCCTTCTTTTTGAGAACGTAGGCCCGGATGACCTCGCCAGCGCGGGCGGGATAGACGTTGTTGCCCATGTAGCCGATGCAGACCACCGGGAAGAGGCGAGCCAGGGGCACGGGCAGCAGGGGGCGCAGCAGGTAATGCCAGCGCCAGGTGCGGGCCCAAACGGCGAAGAAGTAGACGGCCACGCCGGGGACAATCCACCAATACCTGGCCGTCCTCAGGGCCAGCCAGACCTGGGCCAATTCCATGCGGCTCAGGACTACGTAGAGACAGATAGCACTGATAATCAAGCCCAGCCAGAGTTGCCATCTCTTGAGCATGGTTTCTCCCTTTGAAAGAAACCGGGTTTCCCCCCGCTGCGCAAAAAAGTCTACGCTCTTTAAAAACCTGGTTTCTGATTTATGCTGGCTAATTGTACCACACCATGCGAAAAGAAACAAAAAGGGGGTATCGGCTTGCCCGATACCCCGCATGATCAGCTTAGGGCTGCTTATGCCGCAGCCTCTTCCCCCGGCGCGAGCATCATTCCCAGGATCCTCTCCAGAGCCATGGTATGGCTGCACACACCGTGGCTGGCGAAGAAGTTGCAGCCGCAGCCCCATTGCCCCTCGTCGTAGGTGACCGTGTACGTGCTGTGGTCTCCCCTGAAGGTGACCTCGAACGCATTGAAAGTGACCCTCTCGGTCTCCTGGGCATAGCGCTTGGCTTTCTGGATCTTGCCGATCATCCCTGAATCCATTTCTGCCTCCTCTGATTAGATAGTTAGTGGTGGCTTCTCAAACAACAAAACACCAAGGCGGAACCAAGCCTTAGTGTTTTGAGGCGCAGTGTTTAACGATTTGTAAAACGGACACAATCATGGTCGCATTCCCCCACCGGTACATCTCAAACTGTGAGAATAGTATACCGCGTTTGTATGCTTTTGTCAAACCTGCTTTGATCAGCCATTTTGGTAGGGGCAGCCCTTGCGGTTGCCTCTACAGTTGGGCCAGTCGCTCTTTGAGGTAATCAATGGCTTTCACTGGTGTGGGATCAATCTCATAGAGCAGGGCCAGGTAAAAACTGACGTAATCGCCGAAGTGGATGGCGGACAGCATCTGAGCCAGGGGGCTTTCGCCGCGAGCTTCGATGGTCTCGCAAGCTCCCCCCTGCCTGGTTAAGATCTCCTGAGTGACCTGGAACCGTACTTTGTGGCGCGGGTGATCCAGAGAGGAAATCAGCATCACCACCAGGATTCGCTCGGCCAACTCTTGTGGAAACTGATAGCCCAGGACGGCGTTATGATTGAGCTCCGGCAGTTGCTCGAAGAAGCTCCAGGCCTTAGAATTCTCGTTGAACTGGGTCTTCCAGCGGTGAGCTACCTCGGCCAGGTACCCCGACCCATAAATCACGGGCAGATGCCCATAGAGCCGCTTCGCCAGTCGCTTGGCGGGGTTCGCGGTTACGGGGACGGTCTCCCCTATCTCTTTTTGTAGGGCTTCCATCACAGCGATAGCCTCTTCGAGATCGTCCGACTTGTCACCGATAAAGCCCAACTTCTGCACGACGCCGATCAGAGAAACGATAGAGTATCCCAGGGCTGCGCGGGGCTGGGATTGGTAGCAAAAGGTCAACAGAGGCACTCGCAGCTCCCGTGCCCGCTGAGCCAGCTTGCCGTCGGTGGTGACAGCCAGGAGGGCAGCGCCTCTTTGGCGGGCCTCCTCGAAAGCCGCCAGAGTCTCCTCAGTGTTGCCGGAGTAGCTGGAAGCGATGGCCAGGGTCTCGGCGTTGACGAAAGCCGGCACGGTGTAATCGCGGTTGGTCACGATAGGCAGAGCGCACTCAGGCCCGGCCAGGGAGCGCAGCAGGTCCCCGCCGATGGCCGAGCCCCCCATGCCCAGCACCACGATCTTGTTGACCTGGCGATATTCGGGGGGAAGTTCGAAGCTCTGCACATTCGCCCAGGCGTCACGGCACTGCTGGGGCAGCTCGGCGATGCGGCCCAGCATGTCAGCGGGGTCTGTCTTGCAAAAAATAGTCCGGTTATCGAGGTCAATCATCTTTGCCCTCCCTCATCGAGTGTTTTCGACCTGTGCGATATTCTACCACATTCGGTACAAAAGTGAAAGTCAGAACCCCTTCCCTTCGACAAGCTCAGGGCACTGCAACGCCACCTTGTAAACCTCGCGCTTGGGCCAGCCCGCCAGCTCAGACACCGCTTTGACTGCCTCTTTCCTCCCCACGCCCTCCTCCAGCAACTCGGCTAGCGCCTCCATAACTCGTTCCTCATCCCACGTTACTCGTTCCTCCCCTGCCCCCTCAATGACCAGGGTGAACTCACCTCTGGGAGGGTTCTCCTCGAAATGTGTCAGGGCCTGGCCGATGTTCCCTCGCCAAACCTCTTCGTGCAGCTTGGTCAGCTCTCGAGCCAGGGCGATGCGCCGGTCGCCCAGCACGTCTTTTAGATCGGCCAAGCTCGCCCGCAGCCTGTGGGGCGCTTCGAAGGCCACCAGGGTGCGTCTCTCCCCGGCCACCGATGCCAGGAGTTGGCGTCGCTGCTTCTGGCGGCGGGGTAAGAAGCCCAGGTATAGAAAGCTGTCGGTGGACAACCCTGAGACCACCAAAGCGGTGATCAACGCCGAGGGGCCGGGCACCGGCACCACGGGGATACCCTGTGCGATGGCGGCTTGAATGAGCTCGTAACCTGGATCGGAGAGGCCGGGCATGCCAGCCTCGGAGACCAGGGCCACGTCCTTCTGCCGCAGAGTGCTGAGAAGCTCATCCAGCCTGGTCAGCTTGTTGTGCTCGTGGTAGCTGGTGAGAGGCGTCCTGATCTCATAGTGGGTCAGGAGCTTCCGGGTGCGGCGGGTGTCCTCGGCGGCGATGAGGTCCACTTCCCCCAGGATGCGTAGCGCCCGCAGGGATACGTCCTCCAAATTGCCGATAGGCGTTCCAACCACGTACAGGGTACCCACTGATCCTTCCCTCAAAACATTCATGTGGCTTGCTACTATTATACAGGATTGGCCGTTTTTAGTCCAGGTGCAAGTTTGCCGAATACCCTGGCTTGTTTGCTTAATGACCTCTTTCATGTTACAATACGATGCCACTGAACACTGAATATTGAGTACTGGTAGTTGGAGTCAGGGGATGGCTCAAGATAAGCTCATCGTGCAAGGCGCGCGAGAGCACAATCTCAAGAATATAACAGTCGAGATGCCCCGTAACAAGCTCGTCGTCATCACCGGCATCTCAGGGTCGGGCAAGTCGAGCCTGGCCTTCGATACCATCTTCGCCGAGGGACAGCGCCGCTACGTGGAGTCCCTATCGGCCTACGCTCGCCAGTTCCTGGGCCAGATGGAGAAGCCCGACGTGGATCAAATCGAGGGGCTCTCCCCAGCCATCAGCATTGACCAGCGAGGGGCCGGCCATAACCCTCGCTCTACCGTAGGTACAGTGACCGAGATCTACGACTACTTGCGCCTCCTCTACGCCCGCATCGGCGTGCCCCATTGCCCCCAGTGTGGCCGAGAGATCACTCGGCAGACGGCGGAGCAGATAGTGGACGCCATCATGAACCTGGCAGAGGGCAGCCGCATCATGATCCTGGCTCCCCTGATCAAGGACCGCAAGGGCCACCACCGGGGGATCTTCGAGGACGTGCGCAAGGCGGGCTACGTGCGGGTGCGAGTGGACGGGGAAGTGCGGGAGGTGGACGAGGAGATCGAGCTAGACCGCTACAAGATGCACACCATCGAGGTGGTGGTTGATCGGCTGGTCGTTCCCCACACAGATGACCTCGTTGACTTCCGCTCCCGTCTGGCCGACTCAGTGGAGATAGCGCTGCAGTTGGGTGAGGGAGTAGTTGTCATCCACAACCTCTCCGCCGAGCCTCCTGAGGACCTGCTCTTCTCCGAGCACTTTGCCTGCGTCCATTGTGGAGTCAGTTTGGCGGAGATCGAGCCCCGCACCTTTTCCTTCAACAGTCCCCACGGGGCCTGCCCGGAGTGTCAGGGGCTGGGCACTAAACTGGCTATTGACCCCGACCTGGTCGTCCCTAACCCCGACCTCTCCCTGCGGGACGGGGCCATCCAGCCCTGGCAGAGCAGCGGGAAAGACAACGGCTACTACGCTCAGCTTTTGCAAGCGGTGGCCGAGCATTTCAACATTCCCATGGACGCGCCGGTGCGGAAGCTTTCCCAGAGCCAGTTGCACGTGATACTCCACGGCGGCGGGCAGGAGCGCATCCCGGTGCGTTACCGCAACCGCGAGGGACGGCGGTGGCAGTACGAGACCACCTTCGAGGGCGTGATCCCCAACCTGTGGCGGCGCTACAGCGAGACTACCTCGGATTACGTGCAACACAAGATATCCGGCTACATGACCCATAATCCCTGCTCGGCCTGCCAGGGGAAGCGATTGCGTCCCGAAGCCCTGGCCATCACCGTGGCCGGGAAGAACATCGCCGAGGTGACGGTGATGTCGGTAGCCGAGGCCAGGCGGTTCTTCGAGGAGCTGCCCGACCATCTCACCGAACGTCAGCAGATCATCGGCCAAAGAATACTCAAAGAGGTCATGGCTCGCCTGAATTTCATGGAGAACGTGGGCCTGGACTATCTGACGCTGAACCGCACGGCGGTGAGTCTCGCGGGCGGGGAGGCCCAGCGCATCCGCCTGGCTACTCAGATCGGCTCTCAGTTAATGGGGGTGCTCTATATCCTGGACGAGCCCTCCATCGGGCTGCACCAGCGGGACAACGCCCGCCTCATCCGCACCCTGGAGGGGATGCGCGATCTGGGCAACACGGTGGTGATCGTGGAGCACGACGAGGCGACTATCCGCGCTGCCGATTACATCGTTGACCTGGGGCCTGGGGCCGGCGAGCACGGCGGGGAGGTGGTGGTCACCGGGACACTGGAGGACGTCGTGGCCTGCCCGCGCTCCATCACCGGCGACTACCTGGCTGGCCGCCGACGCATCCCCATCCCCGAACAGCGGCGGGATGGCAACGGCAAGGAGATCGTCATCGAAGGGGCCGCGGAGCACAATTTGAAGGGCATCGAGGTGCACATCCCCCTGGGGAAATTCGTCTGCATCACCGGGGTTTCGGGTTCTGGCAAGAGTACTCTTTTGGTGGATATACTCTACAGGCGATTGGCTCAGGTGCTGCAACACAGTCGGGATAAAGCCGGCCGTCACGATGCCGTGCTGGGGGTTGAGCACATTGACAAGGCCATCAACATAGATCAGTCCCCCATCGGCCGCACGCCCCGTTCCAACCCGGCCACCTACACCAACGTCCTCACCTACATCCGTGAGCTCTTCGCCGAGCTGCCGGAGTCCAGGGTGCGGGGTTACGCTCCGGGGCGCTTCTCCTTCAACGTCAAGGGCGGGCGCTGCGAAGCCTGTCAGGGGCAGGGGACTGTCAAGATCGAGATGCAATTCCTGCCCGACATCTACATCGCCTGCGATGTCTGCAAGGGGACACGCTACAACCGGGAGACTCTGCAGGTGCGCTATAAGGGGAACAACATCGCCGGCGTATTGGACATGACCGTCGAGGAGGCCATGGAGTTCTTCGGCAACATCCCCAAGATCAAGCGCAAGTTGAAGACCCTGCAAGACGTGGGTTTGGGTTACATCAAGCTGGGCCAACCCTCTCCCACCCTCTCAGGCGGCGAGGCTCAGCGGATCAAGCTCAGCCGCGAGCTCTCCAAGCGGCCCACAGGCCAGACGCTCTACATCCTGGACGAGCCCAGCGTGGGGCTTCACGCCGCCGACGTGGACAAGCTGCTGAAGGTCCTCAACCGTCTGGTGGACAGGGGCAACACCGTAGTCATCATCGAGCACCAGCCGGACATCATCAAAGTGGCCGACTGGATCATTGACCTGGGCCCCGAGGGCGGCGACGCCGGCGGGGAGGTCGTAGCCGAGGGAACCCCTGAGCACGTGGCGGAGGTGGAGGAGTCGTACACGGGGCAGTTGCTGAAGAGGGTGCTGAGCAAGGAGGGGTAGGACATGCAGGTGACCATCAACCAATCACAACTGGAACTCGTCGAGGGTGACATCACGAAGCAGGACACTGAGGCCATCGTCAACGCGGCCAACCCGAGCCTGATGGGCGGGGGCGGCGTAGATGGGGCCATCCATCGGGCGGCGGGGCCGGGGCTTCTGGAGGAGTGTCGCACCCTGGGCGGCTGCCAGACCGGCGATGCCAAGATCACCAAAGGCTATCGGCTCCGGGCGAAGCACGTCATCCACACTGTGGGGTCAGTCTACTACCGCGACGGTGAGCGAGCGCCGGAGCTGCTGACCAGCGCCTACCGCCGCAGCCTGGAGGTGGCTTCGGAGAACGACGTCCGCTCCGTCTCTTTCCCCTCCATCAGCACGGGTGCCTACGGCTACCCGATGGAAGAAGCCGCTCCCATAGCCCTGCAAACGGCCATCAACTACCTCGAGTCGCACACCGACATTGAGCTGGTGCGCTTCGTCCTTTTCGGCCAACGTGCCTATCAGGTCTACGAGGAAGCGCTCCAGGAGATTGTAGTACAGCGCTAGCAGGAGGATTTGATGTCACAACGTCACTACGACGTCATCATCGTCGGCGCCGGGCCAGCGGGGATTTTCACCGCTTTGGAGTTGTCGTCACAGGCGAAGCTGGACATCCTGATGCTGGAAAAAGGCCCTGATATCGAAAAGCGGCATTGCCCGGCTCGTGAGCTTGGCAAGGGCTGTGCCCACTGCAATCCCTGCAGGCTCCTGTGCGGCTGGGGAGGGGCCGGGGCTTTCTCAGACGGCAAGCTAACTCTCTCGCCAGCGGTGGGCGGACACCTGGCAGAATCGTTGGGTGACGAGGAAGCCAGTGCCCTGATTAGAGAGGTTGATGAGACTTTCGTCAAATTCGGCGCAACGGGGCCCATTTACGGCACCAACGCCGACGACATAGAGCGACTCGAAAAACGAGCGGCCTTGGCGGGGCTAAGGCTCATCTCCGTCCCCATCCGCCACCTGGGCACGGAGCGAAGCGGCGAGATCTTGACTGCCATGCGGGACGAGCTGGCAGGCCGTGGGGTGGAGATCAGAACCAGAACCCAGGTGTCCAAAATCCTGGTCGAGAACTGGCAGGCGGCGGGGGTGGAGACGGCCAAAGGGGAAGTCATCGAGGGCAAATACGTAGTAGTGACTCCTGGCCGGGAGGGAGCATCCTGGCTGAAGGAAGTGGCTAAACAGTTGAACCTCTCCCTTAGCCGCAACCCCGTTGACCTGGGCGTGCGGGTGGAGTTGCCAGCCGAGGTGCTGGCCCCCATCACCGATCTGGTGTACGAGCCCAAGCTGCACTACTACTCCCGCGCCTTCGACGACAAGGTACGTACGTTCTGCATGTGTCCGTATGGTGAGGTAGTGACCGAGTACGCGGACGAGGTGATGACCGTCAATGGCCACAGCTATGCCAGCCGCAGGACCGAGAACACCAATTTCGCCATCCTGGTGAGCAAGACGTTCACGGAGCCTTTTAAGGAGCCCATCGCTTACGGTAAGTACATCGCCAGCCTGGCCAACTTGCTGGGCGACGGTGTCATCGTGCAGAGGCTGGGCGACCTGCAGCAGGGGCGGCGCTCGACGCCTGAGCGGCTGGCCCGCAGCCTCGTCACCCCTACTCTGAGAGATGCCACTCCCGGCGACCTGAACCTGGTGCTGCCCTATCGCTACGTAGTGAACGTCCTGGAGATGCTGGAGGCCCTGGACAAATTGGCTCCTGGCGTCAACTCGCGCCACACCCTGCTCTACGGCGTGGAGGTCAAGTTCTACTCGTCCAGGCTTGAGCTGAGCAAATCCCTGGAGACCGAGGTGGAGAATCTCTTCGCCGCTGGCGACGGGGCGGGCGTGACCCGTGGCCTGGTGCAGGCCTCAGCCTCAGGGTTGGTAGTGGCAAGGGAGATCCTGGCTAGAGGATGAATAGCCAAACTCCAAACCTCAAACTCCAAACTTCAAAGGAGTCCATCATCGCCAAGCTGCGGGGAAGGCTTAAGCTCGACCAGCAGACCGCCGCAGAAATCCTGGAATCTCCGGAGATCGAATATGAGCTCTCCGATATTCCGGCGAAACAGCTTCGGCAACTCACAAAGGCTCGCAGCGGATCGCCAGAGCCGCTGCCTGCCTGCCGGATCTGGCGATCCAGCAGGAGCGGGTTGTGAGATGAAACGTTACCACATCTGGACTATCGGCTGTCAAATGAACACCGCCGACTCGCGGCGAGCGGCAGAGGAGCTGGAACGCCTGGGTTACCGCTGGACGAAGCAGGCCGATGCCGCAGACCTCGTCGTCCTCAACACTTGCGTAGTGCGGCAAAGCGCCGAGGACAAGGTGCTGGGCCGCCTCAGCTCCCTCAAGCCCCTCAAGAAGAAGCGCCCCGAAGCCGTCATCGCCGTGATGGGCTGCCTCGTGGACGACGTCCCCTCCCTGAAACAGAGTTTCCCCTACGTGGACGCCTTCCTCAAACCCTCCGACGTCGAGGGGCTCCTGGAGTTCGTCCAGACCCGCCAACCCACTCCACGCTCCACGTTTCACGTTTCACGTTTCACGTTTCCAGTATCCTGCTACGTTCCGATTATCGAGGGCTGCGACCACTTCTGCACCTATTGCATCGTCAGGCTGCGGCGAGGGCGGGAACGAAGCCGGCCGGTGGACGAAATCGTGGAAGAGACGGAATGTCTGGTGCAACGCGGGGCACGCGAGGTCACCTTGTTGGGTCAGAACGTGGACGCCTACGGCCACGACTTGCCAGGCCAGCCCGACTTGGCCGACCTCCTAGCTGCTGTTCACGGAATCGAAGACCTGTGGCGCATCCGCTTCCTGACCTCCCATCCCGCCGACATGAAGGAACGGATCATTGATGCTGTGGCTACCCTCCCCAAGGTCTGCGAGCACATCGAGATCCCCGTCCAGTCGGGCGACGATGCCGTCCTCAAATGCATGGTTCGAGGCTACACTGTAGACCAGTACCGCCAACTGGTAGCCAAAATCCGCCAGCGCATCCCAGGAGTGAGCCTGGCGACGGATGTGATCGTTGGTTTCCCCGGCGAGACCGAGGAGCAATTCGCGAACACCTGCCGACTCCTGGATGAGATCCGTTTCGACGTGGTGCACGTTGCTGCCTACTCACCTCGTCCCGGCACCGCCGCCAGCCGCCTCCTCGACGACATACCTCAAGAGGAGAAGGAACGCCGCCGCAAGATGATCGAGGAGCTGCAAGAGGACATCGCGGGCGAGATTAACCAGCAGCTCTTGGGGGAAACTGTCGAGGTATTAGTCGAGGAAAAGCATAGGGGCAAGTGGAAAGGGCGCACCCGCACCCATAAGCTGGTCTTCTTTGAGGACGCCCCCCCTCTTTTCCCCCCAAAGTCGGGGGGGATGAAGGGGGGGCGAGGAAAGCTAGCCCAAGTGAAGATCACCTGGGCGGGGCCGTGGTCTATGCAGGGGGAGTTAGCCTGAAGGAAACATTCAGACCCTTGGGGTTTTGGGACACCCCAAGGGTCTCACGACGCGCCTTTTTCCTCGAAAGGCACTGTCTGGTAGCCCCCCTCATCCGAGGGCATCAACTGGCTCACTTTCAACTCAGCGTCGTCCAGCTTCTGGCCGCAGTGCTGGGCCAGCTTCATCCCCCGCTCGAAGAGGGCGATGGACTCATCCAGAGTCAACCCTCCCCCCTCCAGTCGCTGCACTGTGTCCTCTAATTCCTTGAACGCCTGTTCGAAAGACAGTGTTTCTAGCTCGTTCATTCCTGGTTCTCCTGACCTTGTGCTGTCCAATCAACCGTGCCCTCGAACTTTCCGTCGCTCACCTGGGTCTCGATTCGATCCCCGGCAGCCACCTGGGCCACGCTCTTCACGATCTCCCCCGTTCTCAGTTGACGAGTTATGGAATAGCCCCTGTCCAGGGTGGCGAAAGGGCTGAGGCTCTGCAGGCGCAGGAGGTGGCCGCGCAGCCGCTCCTGCTGGAGGGCCAACTGGTGAGCCAGGCTGGCACTGGCTGCGCGGGTTAGCTCATCTATACGCTGCCGATGGCTGATGATTTTGGCCTGAGGTGATAGTCGGCCGAGAGCGCGCTCCTGGGACTCAAGAGCGCTGCGCCGTTCGGCTATCTGCCTCCCCATGAGTGCGATCAGGCGGTTTCGGCGGAAATCCAACGTTCCCCCCAGCTCTGCTTGATCGGGCACGGCGATCTCTGCCGCCGCCGAAGGGGTGGGAGCCCGCACATCGGCCACGAAGTCAGCGATGGTGAAGTCGGTCTCGTGGCCCACGCCGGTGATCACGGGCAAGCGCGATGAGGAGATAGCCCGCGCCACCCGCTCATCGTTGAAGGCCCACAATTCCTCCAGCGACCCGCCACCCCGCGCGACGATGATGGCTTCTGCATCAATATGCTCGTTGAGAGCTTCGAGGGCGGCCACGATCTGCAGCGGCGCTTTGTCTCCTTGCACCAGGGTAGGGGAGAGGATCACTTCTACCAGAGGGTAGCGGCGCCCCAGGACGTGCAAGATGTCCCTGATGGCAGCCCCAGTAGGCGAGGTGACCACGCCCAGGCAGCGGGGGAACGGTGGCAAGGACCGCTTGCGTTCTGGGGCAAAGAGCCCTTCGGCTTCCAGGCGCTTCTTGAGGGCCTCAAACTGGAGGTACAAAATCCCCAGGCCGGCCGGCTGGAGGGCGTCCACGTAGAGTTGATAAGCGCCTTGAACCTCGTAGATGGAGATGCGGCCATGAGCAAGGATGGCCTCGCCGTTGGAGGGGAGGTAGCCTTGCCGGGCAGCCGACGAGCGCCACATCACGCAGCGGATGCTGGCAGCTTCATCTTTCAGGGTGAAGTAGGCGTGTCCCGCCGCCGAGCGGGAGAAATTGGAAACCTCGCCCTCTATCCAGAGGTCCTGGAGCACGAAGTCTATCTCGAACAGTTCTTTGATGTAGCTATTGATCTGGCTGACGGTGAAGTAGTGAGTAGTAGACATAGCGGCCCTATCATTCTGACGGGGAGAAAGCTACCTTTCCCCACAGAAACTTGATGCCCGAATAGATAAAGTAGACACTCAGAGCCATCAGGAAGAGGCCACACACCAGCAGGATCAGCCTGTAGACGGGCTGGCTCAGCAGGGCTTTGCCTTTGGAGATCAACAGGGCCACCAGGCTATACCAACTCAGGTCGGATAGAATGTGGCCGAAATAGAAGGAGCCAAGCCCCAGAGGGCCTTGCGCTAGAGAGAGGGCCACGTAGCTGGCGCCCACCGTGGCCCACCAGAGCACCCAATATGGATTGGAGATGCTGACCACAATGCCCGTGATGATGGGGCCGAATTGCAACCCGGCCTGCGCGCCAGCTGCCTGCTCCAGGGAGACCGTGCCCCACCACGCGCTCCTGACGATGTCGACCCCCATCCAGAGGAGAAAGGCTCCCCCCAGAAGCCCGATGAGCCCGGCCACCAAATTCCGCTTCAACAGGCGGCTCAATCCAGCGGCCAAGCCGACAACGATGAGGGCCTCGGCCACGGCGTGGCCCAGCACCAACGCCGGCCCCTCCCAGAAGCCTCGCTGAGCGCTCCCACTGATGACCACCGTGAGGAGCGGCCCTGGCATCAACGCGCCAGAGAAGCCAACAATTAATGAAGTGGTGAATAAGGCTATCAGTTTCGTCATGGCTAACCGTGGCCTCTATTATACCTGACCTCATCAAAAAGACAAACTTTACTCCTCCCCGCGGGGGGAGGCCGGGAGAGGGTTGATTTGCCTCGCAGGTCAAATCGTTGTAAAATGTATGGCCGACAAAATCCGGAGGATTCAAGACCCATGCTCATCACCAATTTCGCTGAGTTGATTGAAGCGGCACGGGCGGTGGGGCCGAAGTGCATCGCCATAGCCGCAGCCCACGATCCCGCAGTGCTTACCTCTGCTGAGGAGTTGCAAAAACTGGGCATTGTAACGACACTTCTGGTGGGCGATAAACCGTCCATCGAGCGACTGGCCTGGGAACATCACCTCGACCTCAGCGGCATGACCATCGTTCATGAGCCGGACACTGGCCGGGCTGCTCGTCAGGTGGTCGCTATGGCCCGCGAAGGCCAGGCCGATGTGGTGGTCAAGGGCCGGCTTAAGACGCCGCAGATTCTGGGCGCAGCCCTTAGCCACGAGAGAGGTATCCGGGACAAAAAACTCCTCACCCACGTGGGTCTCTTTGAGGTGTCTGGCTTCGACCGCATCATCTACCTGAGCGACAGCGGCGTGATCCTCTCACCCACCATCGAGCAGAAGCTGGTCATCATCCAGAACGTAGTCGAGGTGGCCCACAAGTTCGGCCTGGAGAGGCCCAGGGTAGCCATTCTCGCAGCTACCGAGGTCGTCAACCCCAAGATCCCCAATTCCATCGAGGCCCTGGCTTTGGCTAAAATGGCCGAAGATGGCTGGGTAGAGGGAGCCGTCGTTGACGGGCCGCTGACGCTGGACGTGGCCGTCTCGTCCGAGGCAGCTCGCATCAAGGGGGTTGAGAGCCCGGTAGCGGGAAACGCTGACATCCTCATCGTGCCGGACGTAGTGGCGGGCAACACGTCCGCCAAGGCCATCCAGTACCTGGCGGGCGGCCGCATGGCGGGGCTGGTGGTGGGGGCCAAGGTACCCATCATCATCAACTCCCGCGCCGACACCGCCGACACTCGCCTCCTCTCCACGGCCATGGCTGTGGTTCTGGCAGCCTCTTCCCAACTTCACGAATCTGGTGTATAATGTGAGAGCAAATCTCAGCGGAGAGAGACGATGAACAAGTCACTGAAGATACTGGCGGTTTCTGCTGAGGCGGTGCCCTTCGCCAAAGTAGGCGGGCTGGCCGACGTGGCCGGATCGCTCCCCAAGGCCCTGCGTCGGTTGGGCCACGATGCCCGGCTGGCGCTGCCCAAATACGAACGGATCAACGAGGCTAAGTTCGAGCTGACCCAGGTTGTGGATTCGCTGCCCGTGCCCGTAGGCTCCGATTACGAGCCGGCCTCTGTCTTCGAGGGTGTCGTTGAAGGGATGCCCGCCTACCTGATTGGCAATGACAAGTACTTCGGACGGGAGGAGGTCTATGGCTACGACGACGACGGAGAGCGCTTCGTCTTCTTCTGCCGAGCTGCCCTGGAGATGCTCAAGGAGCTCGGCTGGCAGCCGGACGTTATCCACTGCAACGACTGGCACACCGGCATCATCCCCAATTGGCTGAAGACGATTTACCAGGACGATCCTCTTTTCGCCGACACTGCGACCGCCTTTACCATCCACAACCTGGCTTACCAGGGTATCTTCGGCCCTGAGCTGCTGGAGTTCGCCGGCTTGGCCGATTACGGCCTCATCCCCCATCCCACCGACGATGATCTGAGCCGGCTGGTCGTCCTGATGGCCCGGGGCATTCTGTTCGCCGACGTCATCAACACGGTGAGCGAGAGGTACGCTCAGGAGATCCTCACTCCTGAGTACGGCGAGAGGCTGCACCCCTTTCTGGCCCAGCGCCGGGACCGCCTGTTTGGCATCCTCAACGGCCTGGACTACGAGGCCTGGAACCCGGCCACCGACCCAGACATCGCTGTCAACTACGACGCTGCTCCCTCTCTTTCCCCCCCAACCCTTCGACCTTGCTCAGGGCAGGCTTTGGGGGGGATGAAGGGGGGGCGGGTGGAGAACAAGCTGGCCCTGCAGCGGGAAGCAGGACTCCCCCTGGACCCTGACATCCTGCTGGTCGGCATGATCTCCCGCCTGGCTGATCAGAAGGGCTTCGATATCCTGGCCGAGGCCAGCGACCAACTGATGGAGCTGGACCTCCAATTCGTCCTCCTGGGCACCGGCGACGAGCGTTACCAAAGGATTTTTGCTAACGTGGCCGGGAAGTATCAGGGCCAGGCTGCGGTCTTCCTAAAATTCGACGGTGCCCTGGCGCGGCGCATCTACGCTGGCAGTGACGCCTTTCTCATGCCCTCGCGCTTCGAGCCTTGCGGCCTGGGGCAGCTCATCGCTATGCGCTACGGCAGCGTGCCCATCGTGCGCAGCGTCGGTGGCCTGGCCGACACCGTTCAGGACTACGACCCCACCACCGGCCAGGGCAACGGCTTCGCCTTTTCAGACTACAGCGAAGAAGCCTTGCTGGCTGCCGTGAAGAAGGCCGTGGAGACCTATCGCCATGAAGACACCTGGCGAACCCTGATGGTACAGGGGATGAAGGCCGACTTCTCGTGGCGAGCCTCGGCCCGGAAATACGTGGAATTGTATCACCAAGCTCTAAGATTCAAGCAAGAGGAGTTGGAAATTTGAAACACATTTACCTTGCACTGGCCATCCACAATCACCAGCCCGTGGGTAACTTTGGGTGGGTCTTCGAGAGGGGCTGCGACGTGGCCTACGAGCCGATGATCGAGAGCCTGGAGAGCCACCCCACCGTCAAGATGGCTCTGCACTACACGGGGTCGTTGCGCGACTGGATCGCCGAGAACCGGCCGGAGTTGATCGAGCGCATCCGCGCCCTGGTAGCTCGCGGCCAGGTGGAGATGATGACTGGCGGCTACTACGAGCCCGTTCTGGTGGCCCTCTACGATGCCGACAAACGAGGCCAGATCGAGAAGCTCACCCAGGCGGTGCGAGATGACTTCGGCTACGAGGCCACGGGGGCCTGGCTGGCCGAGCGGGTCTGGGAGCCCCACCTGGCCAAGCCCCTGGCCGAGGCGGGAGTCCAGTACACCATCGTGGATGACACCCATTTCAAGTACGTGGGGCTGGAGGACGAGCACCTCTTTGGCTACTACGTCACCGAGGAGCAGGGGATCACCCTCAAGATCTTCGGCACCTCCAAGCACCTGCGCTACACCATCCCCTGGGCCTCGGTGGACGAGGTCATCGCCTGGCTGCGGAGCGAGGCCGAGGACACAGGCCGTGTCAGCCCGAAGGTGGCGGTGATGGGCGACGATGGCGAGAAGTTCGGCCTGTGGCCCGGCACCTACGAGTACTGCTGGCTGAGGCAGCGCGGTCAGCAGGGCTGGATAGAGGAGTTCTTCCGTGCTCTGGAACGGAATTCCGCCTGGCTCACGACCATCACTCCCGGCGAGTACGCCGAGAGATTTCCCGCCCTGGGCCGCATCTATCTCCCCACCGCTTCTTACGACGAGATGACCGAATGGGCACTGCCGGCCAGGCTCTCCGGGGAGATCGTCCACCTGAAGCACCGGCTGGAGGATGAGGGGCGGAGGGACGTACTGCGGTTCATCAAGGGCGGCTTCTGGCGCAATTTCATGGTCAAGTATCCTGAGATCAACACCATGCACAAGAAGATGCTGTTGGTGTCGGAGAAAGTTAACGAGGCACTGAGTAACGAGTCACTCGTTAACTCGTTACTCGCTGCTCGCGACCACCTCTGGGCCGGGCAGTGCAACTGTCCCTACTGGCACGGCGTCTTCGGTGGCATCTACCTCTTTCACATCCGCGTGGCCAACTACGATCACCTCATTGCCGCCGAGAACCTGGCCGATGCCCAACGGCATCCCAATGGCTCTTGGATCGAGTGGCGGGAGTTCGACCTTGACCGCGATAGCCGCCCTGAGGTGCTCCTCTCCAGCGATGCCATGAATCTCTACTTCGATCCCATCGTCGGGGGCAGCCTGTTCGAGTGGGATTGGCGCTCCCGGCGCTACAACCTGCTTAACACCCTCAGCCGCCGCCCTGAGGGCTATCACCAGGATCTGCTCGAAGCGGGACGTAGAGGCGAGACAGTGGTAGCCGGCGAGGGAGGGGGAACGGAGACCATCCACACGGCCAGGGTGCGGGTCAAGGAGGAGGACTTGCACGAGAAGCTCTTCTACGACTGGTACCGCCGCTCCAGCTTCATTGATCATTTCCTGCACCCCGGTACGACCCTGGATGATTTCTACCGCTGCCAGTACGGTGAGGTTGGCGACTTCGTGGATCAGCCCTACAGCTATGAGGTGGAAGAAGGCGGCGGTCGCCTGACCCTGAAGCTCGCTCGCGACGGCCACGTCTGGCGCGACGAGCGCACGTCGCCCCTGCGGGTGGAGAAAAGAATCGAAGTCTCTGCCGACAGCACCGACCTGAAAGCCACCTACGTCTTGACTAATACCGGCCAGGAAGCGGTGAGTGTCTGCTTTGGGGTGGAATTCAACTTCGCTATCCTGGGCGGGGACGGCCCCGATGCTTATTACACTCTCCTTGATCTTGATGAAGAGAACGCAGCCCTTAACTCCAAGGGCCAGTGGGAGGACGTGGATAACCTGAGGCTGATCAGCCAGATGCTGGGGATGGAGATCGAGCTGGGATTCGGTCAGCCGGCCACCCTCTGGCGCTTCCCCATCGAAACCATCTCCAACTCGGAGGCCGGCTTCGAGCGGGTTTATCAGGGATCCTGTTTGCTGCCTCACTGGAGAATCAACCTGGTCCCGGGGCAAAGCTGGCAAACAGAGCTGTGGTTGAGATTGCGGGGGATTTAGAAGGGCTGGTGACCATCGGGAAGGAGAATACAATGATCGTGATCGAGGCTTCCATCCTATCAGCCGATTTTGCGCGGCTGGGCGAGCAGGCCCGCGAGGCCGAGGCCGCCGGGGTTGATGCCATTCAGGTGGACGTGATGGATGGGAGCTTTGTCCCCGACATCACCTTCGGGCCGGGCGTGGTGCGCGCGCTGCGCCCACTGGTGAGCCTGCCGCTGGACGTGCACCTGATGATCGTCGAGCCGGAACGACACCTGGCCGCGTTCGCGGACGCCGGAGCAGACCGCCTGATCGTGCACCAGGAAACTTGCCCCCATCTTCACCGCACGTTGCAGTCTATCCGTGAACTCAAGATTGAGGCGGGCGTGGCCATCAACCCTGGCACGCCGCTGTCCGTTCTCGAAGAAGTGCTGCCCCTGGCCGACCTGTTCCAGGTGATGACGGTCAACCCCGGTTGGGGCGGGCAGCCGTTCCTCCACAGCCAACTGGATAAGATTCGCCGCCTGCGGCACATGCTGGGAGAGCGCGGGCTGGACACACCCATCGCCGTGGACGGCGGGATAGACTCGACCACCGCGCCGCTGGTCGTGAGCGCGGGCGCCACGGTGCTGATAGCCGGATCGAGTATCTACAACGAGCATGCGTCGGTGGCCGCAAACGTGGCCGCGCTGCGGGCAAGCGTCCGTACCCCTACATCACATTAGAAGAGGCAAGAAACTATGCAACCTATCTACACTTTCACTATCATTCCCTCTTTGCCGACCAAGCTGGAGCGCCTCCGGGATCTGGCCTACAATCTCTGGTGGTGCTGGAACCTGGAGGCCATTGATCTCTTCCGTCGCCTGGCCCGCGATCTCTGGGAGGAGTCCGGTCATAATCCTGTGCTGATGCTGGGAACCATCAAGCAGGAGCGACTGGAGGAGGCCGCCGAGGACGACGGGTTCCTGGCCCATCTGGAGCGGATCGCTCAACAGTTCGACCGCTATATCAATAGCCAAAACACCTGGTACAAGAAAGCTTACGGCGCGCCCGGGGAGCCGAGCATCGCCTACTTCTCGGCCGAGTTTGGGCTTACCGACTGCATACCCAACTACGCCGGGGGCATGGGGATCCTGGCTGGCGGTCACCTAAAATCGGCCAGCGACCTGGGCCTGCCTCTGGTGGGAGTAGGCCTTCTCTATCAGAAGGGGTACTTCCGTCAGTACCTGAACGCCGATGGCTGGCAACAGGAGTTGTACCCGCAGAACGATTTCTACAACCTGCCAGTACAACTGGAGCAGCGAGAGGACGGCGCGCCGGTGACAGTCCAGGTTGATTACCCTGGCCGCAAGGTGGCGGCCCAGGTGTGGCGCGCTCAGGTAGGCCGGGTACCTCTCTTCCTGCTGGATACCAACATCCCGGCCAATAGCCGCCAAGATCAGGACATCACTGACGAGCTATATGGCGGGGATCTGGAGATGCGTATCCAGCAGGAAATCATGCTGGGCATCGGCGGCATCCACGCCCTGGAGAGCCTGGGGATTCGCCCCACCATCTGCCACCTGAACGAGGGCCACTCCGCATTCCTGGCTCTGGAGCGGATCCGCATTCTCATGGAGGAGCAAGGGCTCTCCTTCGTGGAGGCCCGGGAGGCCGCTTCGGCCGGCAACGTTTTCACCACCCACACTCCCGTCCCGGCGGGGATTGATAGGTTTCCGCCTCAGCTCATGGACAAATACTTCTCCCCTTACTACGGATTGTTTGGACTCTCACGGGAGGAATTTCTAGCCTTAGGACGCGAGAATCCGGCGGACAATCGAGAGCTCTTCAGCATGGCCATCCTCGCCCTGCGCCTGGCAGCCCACGCCAACGGAGTGAGCCGGCTGCACGGCCAGGTCTCGCGCAGGATGTGGCAGGGAATCTGGCCAGGCGTGCCTGAGGACGAGGTGCCCATCACCTCGATCACCAACGGTATCCATGTCCCCTCCTGGATCTCCCTGGACATGGCTGGACTTTATGACCGCTACCTGGGACCTCGCTGGTCGGCACACCCGGCAGACCAGACCATCTGGGAGCGGGTGGATGAGATCCCCGACGAGGAGCTTTGGCGCACTCACGAGAGGCGGCGGGAGCGACTGGTGGCCGTCGTCCGGCGGCGGCTGCGCGAGCAGCTCGACAAGCGAGGCGCCCCCCCGTCCGAGATAGAGAGGGCGAGCGAAGCGCTGGATCCCGAAGCCCTGACCATCGGGTTCGCCCGTCGCTTCGCCACCTATAAGCGCGCCACCCTGATCCTGCGCGATCCGGACCGGCTGGCCAGCATCCTGAACGACAAGAATCGCCCTGTTCAGATCATCTTCGCGGGGAAGGCGCATCCCCACGACAACCCGGGCAAAGAGCTTATCCAGCAGATTGTCCATCTCTCCCGACAGGAGAAGTTTCGGCGACGGATGGTCTTCATCGAGGACTACGATATGTGCATTGCCCGCTATCTGGTTCAGGGGGCAGACGTATGGCTCAACACCCCGCTTCGTCCCCGGGAGGCCAGCGGCACCAGCGGAATGAAGGCCACCCCCAACGGCGTCATCAACGTGAGCACCCTCGATGGCTGGTGGGATGAGGCTTATAAGCCCGACACTGGCTGGGCCATCGGCAGGGGCGAGTTGTACGAAGACCTCAATTATCAGGACGACATCGAATCCAGGGCCATCTACGATCTCTTAGAGAAAGAGATCGTGCCACTGTTTTACGATCGCAACTCCAACGGGCTTCCGCACCAATGGATCGCTCGGATGAAAGCCGCCATGCGAGCCATCTGTCCAGTGTTCAATACCAATCGCATGGTTCGGGAGTACACCGAGCGTTTCTACCTGCCTGCGGCCCAGCGGTATCGGCACCTGGCCGAGGACGAGATGGCGCGGGCGAAGGCCCTGGCACAGTGGAAATCGCTTCTCCAGGAGCACTGGTCGGAGATCCGGGTGGATAGCGTAGAAGCAGAGGTGCCGTCCGAGCTAAAAGTAGGCGCTAATCTACAGGTGCAGGCTCAGG